>Ga0315274_10001472_pt1 | contig 36077 bp, 36 predicted proteins | sample YL17G02_20_MG_FD_203700 | JGI IMG/M metagenome (GOLD analysis project Ga0315274, IMG submission 203700) | Sediment microbial communities from Yellowstone Lake, YNP, Wyoming, USA - YL17G02_20 | ecosystem: Environmental > Aquatic > Freshwater > Lake > Sediment | place: USA: Wyoming | collected...
GTGTCGTCGCTTCGCTCCGAGCCGGCGGATGGCCGCTTTCAATCGGAATGGCCGGCCGGTTTCCTTCGGAACGCGTGGCCGCTTTCATCGGAATGCGCAAACCTATCCTTAACGGGGTTTGAGCCAGAATCTACACCAGCTATAGTATCAGCCGCTCCCTGCATCGCTTCTCCGGCCATCATAGGGCCGCCTTCTGGGGGGATAAACGGACGCATGCAATCCTCCATGCAACGACCGAAGGCCTCCTTCTTACACCGCCCTTCCCGGTAGGCCGTGTCGAGATCATGATCTCCGCACTCGTGCGCGAGCCTGACGAGAAGCTGGTTGAGTCCCCTGCAGAGGCGCGGTCCTGAGGCCGTGCCTTCTTGGCCCTCTACGAGCTTGTGAAGGTGCCTGCACCGCGCAGACATAGAGCGCAGCCCAGTCGCATCGGACGAGGCAACCGGATTGCCGTCAGCGTACACGTAGAGGCTTGCGTCATCGCGTATCGGATCCTGACTCACAAACCTCCCGACTTCCGGCCAGTAGTACCTCGCTCCCAATTGCAGGAGGCCGCTCGGGTCGGTGATGTAGCCCCACTCCGCACCATACCGATACGGGTTCGGCGTCGTGCCCGTGCTGCTGGGCTGGTAGCCGAATGCATCGAAGGTGTAGCTGTCGGTGACCGTGGCTGCGCCATCCATCAGCCGGCGCACGCTGCCGATGCCTTCGTAGAGCGGATATCGCACCGTCCCGTCGGCGCGCTTGTCATAGCTGAAGCTGCTCAGGGTGAGGCTGTCCTGGTCCACCACCGAGCCGAGCTGGTTGCGGTTGGTGTAGCCGTAGCTGAACCACTTGCTCGTGTCCGGCGCGGTGAGCTTGCTCACCGCGCCCACGCCGTTGTACTCATACGTCAGCGTCTTCCCCGCGCCATTGGTGAACGTCTTCAGCCAGGCGCTGGGGTAGTAGACCAAGCTGCTGGCGCCAGTCCCATCGGTGAAGCTGGTGACCAGGCCGTCCCTATCACGGACGATCTGGACATCGGTGTCGTTGGGGTAGTTGATCGCCACGTAGCTGCCGGAGCCGGCCAGCCGGTCATCGGCGTCATAGCGATAGGTCGTCACTCGCCCACGGCCGTCGCGGTGCTGGTAGACTCGGCCGTCATCCCGATAGCTCCAATACTCGTGCGTCGAGTCGGGGTGATCGGCCTGGGTATTGCGGTCGCCGTCGTCGTACCAGTAGGTCGTCACCTTTCCCCGGGCGTTGGTCTCGGTCTTGAGATTGCCCACCTCGTCATAGGTGTTGCTGATCAACGCCAGGTGACATCCCCGACTCTAGTTGCCTGCCCGCTGAGACGAACGTCGTCGCGGCAAATGGATCCAAGTTTCGCCGCTGAGGCCTACGGAGGCATTCCGATCACGTCGCTCAGTGCGCGCCGAAACGACGACATGAAGAAGGCCGTCAGCACCCCGAACAGAGTATTCGCCAGGATAAGAAACCCGACCACGCGCAGCCAATTCGCAACCTTTGTTGGCTTCTGGCACAGGGCCGCAACGAGTCCCTTTGGCGCTACAAGTAGTCCCACTGATACTGTCACGTTGATGACCCATATCGTCCCCAGGAACACGAGTGCTCCGATCTGTTTGGCCTCCATCCGATGCTCCTATGGCACGTGGCTTATTATGCAACGCTCCTGATAGTCACGCCATTTTGTGCATGCGTCAGACTGAGACGCTAGGCGGTAAGCTCGTTGCCACAAATCCTGGTCCGTGCGGGCATGCTCGGGGTCTCCCCACGCGCCACTGTCGATATTGCGGTAGATACCGCGCGCTATATTCATGCATCTCCGCCACCATCTCGCCGCCTGGATGCATTCGTACGCCTCATAGACTACTATCACCCCCCCAATCACCCCGGCGATGATCACCCACGGGAACTGCCCATCGGCGTCCACATATCCCAAGGGGTTGTTCCTCGCGTACGCGTACCAGTCCGCGCCGTCCTTCTCCGGGTCCTGACTCACAAACCTCCCCACCTCCGGCCAGTAGTAGCGCGCGCCGAGCTGGAGGAGGCCGCTCGGGTCGGTGATGTACCCCCAGGCCGCGCCATACCGATACGGGTTGGGGGTGGTGCCCTGGGCGGGGCCGCTGGGCGTGCCGAAGGTGTCCAGTTCGTAAGTGTCGGTCACTGTGCCCAACTCGCAGACCAGGCCGTGGGCGGTGCCGATCTCGTCGTAGATGGGGAACCGCTCGCTGTCCAGGTTGTAGCGCTTGATCCCCACCAACGTTCCCTCGTAACTCCCGTTCTCCGTGGTGTAGGTGGTGTGCCAGTCGCCGCCATCCGTCAGGTCCTGCAGCACTCTCTCGCCGTTGTACAGGTAGCGATGATACACCCCGTTCAACCGCTCCGCGTGCGCTGACCCTCCCAGTTGTAGGTTTAGGTGTCCGTCACACCGCCATAGCTCACCGAAGTCAGTCGGTTCTCGTCATTGTAAACCAGCGTCTTGCTCTGGTACAGAGTGCCCGTGATCGGTAATCAGGCCGTCCTTGGCCCGCACGACTCGGTCCTCATGACATGAACCGAGCAGCGAGAAACACTAAGCCTTCTACGAGGGCCAACCGAACCAGCGCCAGGACGATGAAGAAGGCAGATGCGGCCCACCAAAGGCGCCAAGGGTAGTCTTCTTGCAGAGACTGGAGTAGAGGTTGGCGGGACCGCGGCGAGAGAGCCGCTAGCGCAGCGAACGGCGCGACACAGCCATATCCGGCGAAGAACCACGCAGCCCACGCTGCGCTCGCCAGGCCGCCGAGCAGGATGGCCATAGTCGGAGAGATGGGCAGCACGTACGCACTGAGCAACCGATCGGCCACCGCAACCCAGAGCGGGCCCGGCCAGGAGGCCATAAGCCCTTCTCGTCTTCGGGGGAAGCCTCTGTCCCAGAGCAAGATCGCGCTGGACAGGAGCCAGATGGCGGCGATGACCAGATGCAAGGCGCTGGGTCGCCCTGAAACCAGCACAGAGCCGGCCACAAGCAGCCAGCCTACCCCCACGATCGTGCCAGACAGCAACGACATCGAGTTCGTCGGCGCCTTCGACTCCTCCTTACACATGCCTACTCCTCGGGGGAAAGATACAGGGCATCATTGCACTGGCTCATGCGTTTCATAAAGGGGCCCACGCATTTCCAGAAAGCCCGCACAACGGAGATCGCGGTCCACACCCCGGCGCCGACCACGCAGCCTACCCCGCATGCCGCCCAGCCCCCGTGGCCGGTCCACCACAGGTATCCAATACATCCGACTACACACGCGATCGTATCCTGCCCAACCACGCTCATACCACCAAGTTTCGATTTGAGGCACCTCCCGAAAACCTGCAGCGCGGCGTGAAAACATTTGTCCCAGCGGCTGTAGGCCTCCGGGGAGTAAAGTCCCTCTGGATCGGCTTCCCGTAGCGGCCTGTTCCGAACATATGTGTACCAGTCTATTCCGGCCCGCGCCGGATCCTGACTGACAAACCTCCCCACCTCCGGCCAGTAGTACCGCGCGCCAAGTTGGAGGAGGCCGGAGGGGTCGGTGATGTACCCCCAGGCCGCGCCATATCGATACGGGTTCGGCGTCGTCCCTTGCGCCGGGCCGCTGGGCGTGCCGAAGGTGTCCAGCTCGTAGCTGTCGGTCACCGTGCCCAGTTCGCAGACCAGGCCCCGCGCGGTGCCGATCTCGTCATACAGTGGGAAGCGCTCGCTATCCAGGTTGTAGCGCTTGATCCCTACCAGCGTTCCTTCGTAACTGCCGTCCTCTGTGGTGTAGGTGGTGTGCCAGTCCCCGTCGTCGTTCAAGTCTTGCAGCACTCGCTCGCCATTGTAGAGGTAGCGGTGATAGACCCCGTTGAGCCGCGTGCGCGTGCGCTGACCCTCCCAGTTGTAGGTGTAAGTGTCCGTCACAGCCCCATAGGCGACGGAGCTCAGTCTGCTCTCGTCGTTGAACACCATCGTCTTGTTCTGATACAGAGTGCCGGTCACGCTGGTCATGTTCCCGGCGTCATCGTACTGCATGGTCGCACTCAGCCCCCCGCCGCTGCACAGGACGAGAACCCCTCAACTTCAGTCGCGACGGAGTGAACCTATGGTATCACACATCTAACAGGCGTCAAGAGAAGAGGCTATACACGTCTGCGTGAGTGCCCGTCCAGGCGGGGATGCGTAGGACCCTCAACCCTTCCGCCACACGAGCATCGATCCCACCAGCAGCGGAATGTCCCGGACGAACAGCCACCAGCTCGCCTCGCTCGTATCCATTCCGCTCACGTCGAAGCACCCGCACTCGATCCTCAGGCCGCGAATCTCGGCCTGCGCGATGGCGATCAGGAATGCCGCGGCCAGCGCCGTTGCGAGAAGCCCCGCGCCGCGTCGCCAGATGCCCAGGATGAGGGCGGCGCCCGTCACCATCTCAGTCCATGGCATCATCAGCGCGAAGGCGTTGATGAGCGAGATCGGCAGCATCTGGTAGTCGTGCACGATGTCGGCGAAGCGATCCGGCTTCGCGATCTTGTCGAGACTCGCGTAGACCAACACCGCGCCGACGGAGACGCCGACGATGCGCAGAAAGACAGGGTGAGTGAGGAGCCGTTTGGGCCCTGCCATCTCAGCCCTTCCCCCTTGGGTGCTTGACAGTCGGGTTGCCCGCCTTCGTCCACGTCGCCCATCCATAGTCGATGATGAGCAGCTTCGACCACCCCTCCTCCAGCAGCGCCTTGCCCTGGCGCGTGCTCAGGCCGCAATGCGCGCCATAGCAGTAGAGCACGAGCACCCGATCACGCGGCACGCTCGACTTCATCTTCGGCCAGGCCGTCGCCCACTCGCGCATCGGCAGGCTGACCGCGCCGGGGATATGATCCGCCTCGTAGTCCTTGCGGTCGCGCGAGTCCACGAAGAGCGCGTCGCCGGCCTGGTAGAGCGTCAGGGCCTGCGTTGCTGTGATCTCGGGCAACCGGCTCTCGAATGCCCGCGGGATGCCGACGCGGTTGTCAGGCGAGGGACCCCAAGGAATGCCGAGCGGCAGCCGCGCGTTCCACGCCAGCGCGGCAAGCCCCGCGATGCACAGCAGCGCGAGCGCGCGCACCGCGTGCGGAACGCGCCCCACTGCCAGCCGCGCCAGCGCCGAGACCCCGCTCGAGATCAGGCAAAACGGACAGGTCTCGCCGAGCCCAGTTCCCTCTGGCGCGGGTCCAGACACAGGGCTTCCTCACCCCTCCAGCGACAGCAGTGCCGAGATCACGGCCTGCCGCGCCGCCCGGAGGTCATCATGATGGCGGGAGTAGCTGATCGGGTCGGGCGCCAGCCCCGCGCAGATCTCGTCAGCCCGCGCGACGAGCTTGCCTCGCCCCCTCGCCCGCTGATCGAGCAGCCGAAGCAGCTCGTAGTCCTGGATGCCCTCCCGCATCTGCTCCCACCGGATCGAGTCGATCGGCCCGTCCTTGCCGGGGTAGACGATCCAGCAGTCGCCGGGTGGCAGGTCCTCCCGCGACCGGTCATCATTGAACGGATCGTCCGACCAGAAGTTCAACCCCCAGTGCAGGTAGCCGGTGAGCCGGTAGCGCCAGTTGATCCAGTGCAGGATTCGCGTCTTCGCCAGACTGAAGTCGAGGAACCGATTCGGGTATAGCCCGGTCGGATACATGCAGGTGTAGAACCAGAGTTCGATGCCGGCCTCGTCTCTCATCCGCAGGTAGTTCTCTTCGTGCTCGTGGAAGTGGCTCAACTCGGGCACCCAGATGTCCAGATAGCCCCGGGCGTCCATCAAGCTCATCGCCTCGAGCAGGCGCACCCCAGGCGCCCATTCGCGCACGAGCCGGGTCTTCTTCTTGTAGTCCTCCTCGGTGTGGCCCGCGGGCTCGTCCACTACGTGCAGGACGAATCGGTCGAACCAGCCGCGCTCCTTCACATGCGCGACCAGGCTCTTGACGAGCTCGCGCACGACCATCTCCGGCTCGAGTTCGACCGCGCTTCCGTCAGGCCGGCGAACCCCGAACTTCCGCCACTCGAACCACGGCGTCTCCCACTTGCCCTCGCCCCGCCGCCCCAGATGGCCACCCTCGATCATCTTGGCGCAGCCGGCCCGGTCGAAGATGCCAAGCCAGCGATCGTAATCCGAGTAATCGAAGGTCAGCCTGCCATCAGACTCCTGTCGGATGTGGATGAGATCGTTCGAGCAGAGGATGGTGTTCTGCCGATGCGCGCCCATGTTGCGCGCGTAGTTCTCGACCACCTGCCAGAAGCGCTCCGTGTAGCGCTCGGTGCCATAAAAGCCGGCGAAGTTCTCCATGTTCACCCAGTTGGTGACCCACAGGTTGCGCTCGGCCGGGAGCGTAACCGGGTGCACCGCCAACCTGGCAGTGATCTCGGCCTGCTCGCCTACCGCACTGACCGTCACCGAGCCGCGCCACTCCCCGACCGGGGCATCTGGCGGCACATAGACAATGAACCACACCGGCTGCGTCTGGTCGGCCTCCACGGCGACAGTCTCATCGGTGAGCAGCGGGTCCGGCGCCATGCAGGGCGCCTTGCAGATCAGTTCGCCCTCCGGCGTGTCGGGCGTGTTGCGCTTGACCGGCGCATAGCCGATGAATCGCGGCGTGACCTCCACGCCCGTTGCTCCCGTCCCTGCGTGCCGCATCGGCGACACCGTGACCCGCAGCTCGGGAAGGCGCTTGCTCGCGCGGATAGCTATCTGGGCCGACGTGAACTCATTGCGGCATGCGTCGATCGCGATCACATCGCCATCGCGAGATGGCTCTGCATCTCGGAACACCTTGACCAGAGAATCGACCGGCCAGACGACGAAGGCGGCGGCATTGACGAGCACTGCACTGCTCCTGTGGGATGACGGTGAACACAAACGATTTCGGCTTCAGGCACGGGCATCCCTTGCCGGGTAACTCAGGACACAGATGGCGATGATCCGGCCTACCGGCGCTACAGATACTCCCCCTTCCCCTTTTTCCTGATCTCGTCGAGCGCCTCGCGGACTTCCTGCGCCTTATCCTCGTGGACGATGAGCAGGGCGTCGCCGGTGTCGACGACGATGTAGCCTTCAACCCCGACGGTCACGACGAGGCGGCCGGAGGACGCCAGCACGAAGCAGTTCGGGCTGTCCACGCCGACATGATTCTCCGGCCTCAGGTCGAGCGAGCCATGCCGCCCGGCGATCTCCTTGATCGCCCGCCAGTTGCCGACATCGCTCCACTCCAGCGCGGTCGGGACGACTGCCATATCCTCTTCCCGCTCGGCGATGCCGTAGTCGAAGGAGATCGTTGGCAGCTTCTCATAGATCGGCGCGAGCGCCTCTGGCGTCAGTCGGCCCAGCTCGGCCAGCTCCTCCATCGGCCCGGCCACATCGGGCAGGTGGGCCGCGCACCGCTCCATGAAGTGCCCCGCGCGGAAGATGAACTGCCCCATGTTCCAGTAGTAGCCGCCGTGCGCGAGGTACTCCCGGGCCATCTCCGCGTCAGGTTTCTCGGTGAACCGCTCGACCCGGTAAGCCCCCCCTGTGGTAGCAAGCCGATGCCCGCGCTTGATGTAGCCGTACCCGGTGTCGGGGTGAGACGGGATGATCCCGAGTGTCACGATGTAGCCCTGTTCAGCGGCCTCGGCCGCGACCGCAATGTAGTCGCGGTAGGCCGCCGGGTCGCCGATGAAGCTGTCGGAGGGAGTTGCAATCACTGTCGCCGAGGGTTCGCGGGAGGCGATCAGCGCGCTGGCGAGGGCAACTGCCGGCGCGCTGCTGCGCCGGGCGGGCTCGCCGAGGATGTTGCGGAGCGGCACGTCGGGAAGCTGTTGACGGGCCAGGTCCACGAACTCCGCGCTGGTCACCACCCACACGTGCTCGGGAGAGGTCAGCGGCAGCACGCGCTCGTACGTGTCGACGAGCATGCTGCGGTCTGAGAGCAACGGCTGGAACTGCTTCGGGCGGCTCCGGCGCGAGATCGGCCACAGCCGGCTGCCGATCCCGCCGGCCATGATGACGACGTGCATAGCCTGTTGCGATGCCATGCGTTACCCTCCCGCCTGACAGCCCCCTACTCGAGTCCGAGGTCGAGCATGTCCTTGAGATCCAACATCCCCAGCACCCGGCGCTCCGCGTCGACGACCGGCATGTCGCCGATCTTGTACTCCTTCATCAGGCGCAGGGCTTCGATCGCTGGCTCATCGGGGTGAGCGAGCTTCGGGTCACGCGTCATCACCTCATCGGCCCGCTTGTTCAGCGCGTGGTCATCGGCCAGCAGCGCCCGACGGATGTCGCCGTCGGTGATGATCCCGGCCAGCCGCCCGTCTGCGTCGACCACGGCCGCCGCGCCCGCTCGGGCGCGCGTGATGGCAAACAGCGCGTCGCGAAGCGATGCCTCCGGCCGGGCGGCGGCCAACGCCTCGCCCTGCCGCATCAGGTCCTTGACCTGCTTGCCCGCCTTGTGGCCCAAGTGCCCTGCGGGATGAAGAGCGGCGAAGTCCTCACGCGTGAACCTCCGCGCAATCATCACCGCTGCCGCGAGCGCATCGCCCATCGCCATCTGGGCGGTGGTCGACGCGGTGGGCGCCAGCCCAAGCGGGCAGGCCTCTCGCTCCACCGAGACGTTCACAGTCACCTCCGCCTGGTCGGCGAGAGGGCTGTGCAGCCGCCCGCTGAAGGCGATGATGGGCACGCCGATCCGCTTCATCGCGGGGATGATGGCGCTGATCTCGTCGGTCCAGCCGCTCTGTGAAAGGACGATCAGCACATCGCCGGCTGCGACCATGCCGAGGTCGCCGTGGACCCCCTCCGCAGGATGGAGGAACAGCGCCGGCGTTCCGGTGCTGGCGAGCGTGGCGGCGAGCTTGCGCCCCACCGCCCCCGATTTCCCCATCCCGGTCACAACGACGCGGCCGGAGCAGTCCAGGATCAGCTCGACCGCGCGGGCGAAGCTGCCATCGATGCGATCGGCCAGCGCGGCGACCGCGGCCGCCTCGATGGTGATCGCGTCACGCGCCTTGGACAGCGCCTCTGACAGGTCGGTGGTCCTCTCAGCCATGAGCTGACTCTCCCGAGGAACGAGCGCAACGCCTTCTGCGAGCCGGGGGTGGGTGGGCCAACGAGTGCGGGGAACATGGTGCCGAGGGGGGGAGTCGAACCCCCACGAGCGTAAGCCCACTAAGCCCTGAACCTAGCGCGTCTGCCAGTTCCGCCACCTCGGCGCCTGCAACCGTATTGTACGGAATGGACATGAGCGAGTCAAGCCGTGCGCTGCCGCGCTTGCCAGCCCCGCCGCGCAGGGGTATACTTTCACTGTCGCAACCGGTTGCGGACACTGCGACGGAGGAGACCATGTTCGGTCTTGGGACCCCCGAGATCCTCGTTATCCTGGCCCTGATACTTCTGCTCTTCGGAGCAAAGCGGCTCCCCGAGATGGCCCGCTCGCTGGGACAGGGGATCAAGGAGTTCAAGAAGTCGGTCCGGGAGATCAGCGAGGATACGACGAGCGATTCGGATCCGGGGCGTTCGTCGAAGTCTTCATAGGCAGGGTGTGACCGCCGACTGCTGTCTGGCCCTCGGGGTCACCGCGTGCGGTCACACCCCGGCGCTGCATAGCGAGCACGGACTGGATGGATACACCGAACCACCGGCGAGGTGAGAGCCATGCCCTGCCCGCACCTCTCGAGAGCGAGCGGCGACTGTCTCTTGCAGCAGGACCCGGAGTCCGAAACCGATGAGGGCCGCGAGCCTGTCGTGACGGAGGCCGTCAGCCGCGACTGGTGCCTGGGGTCGCGCCCGCAGTACCGCGATTGCCCGCTCTTCCGGCGCTTCATCGCCGAGCTTGTGCCCTAGCCCCGCGTTCCGCCTCGGCCGTCGGCCCCGGCGATACCGCGTTCATGCTCCCGGAGCGATACCCCTCAAGGTCGAGCGTCACGAAGTCGTAGCCAAGGCCCCGCAGGTGTGACGCGATCCGAGTCCGGTTCTCTTGGCTCATCACCAGGTCGACATCTGCTTCTGACACCTCGATGCGCGCGATCCGGCCATGGTCTCGGACACGCACCTGCTTCAGCCCGATGTCTCGCAGGAACTGCTCCGCCGCGTCGATACGCCGAAGCTTCTCTGGGGTGAGCCTCTCGCCGTAGGGGATGCGTGTGGCGAGGCAGGCGTAGGGCGGCTTATCCCACGTCCGAAGCCCAAGCTCCCGTGAGATCTCGCGTATCTCTGCCTTGGTGAGCCCTGCCTCTCTGAGCGGGCTTCGCACGCCCAGCTCCGCCAGCGCCTTCATGCCGGGGCGGTAATCGCCCCGATCGTCCTCGTTGCTGCCCTCGACGACCGCCGCCAGTCCCTCCTGCCGCGCCAGCTCCAGAAGGCTGGAGAAGAGCGCTCGCTTGCAGTGATAGCAGCGGTCAGGCGGGTTGCTGGCCACATAATCGCTCGCCAGCGGGTCGGCCTCGATCACCCGGTGTCGAGCGCCGATCTCGCGCGCCAGACACGACGCCTCCTCCACCTCGAACGCTGCGTGGATGGGCGAACTGGCGGTCACGGCAAGTGCCCTCTCCCCGAGCGCCTCAACCGCCGCCTTGAGCAGCAGCGTGCTGTCCACGCCCCCGGAGAAGGCGATAAGCACCCCGCCGGCCTCCCTCAGGATACCCGTGAGTCGTTCGTACTTGTCTGCCAGGTTTGGTGTCACCAGTTGCTCCTCGGTTTCGTGTCTATTGTACCACCAGCCGGCTCCCGCGGCGAGGCGGCTAACAGGATTGAGCGCGCGCGAGCCGAACTGAACACTATCACTCGATGCAATCATACCCGGGGCGCCTGCGGCAGCAGGGGCCAGCCGCACCCCACACGGGGGAATCGAAGCGGCGGCGTGGAGCGCCGCGGGTCAGGGAGGATGTAACAATGCAGCGACGGACATGGGCGTTGGCGGTTTGGGTCTGCGCGGGCGCAGTTCTGGCCGCTGGCTGCGGGAAGCCGACGCTCCCCGGCAAGCAGTTCCAGGGCCAGCGCCTCACGCTGCCCGGCCTGGTGGCGACTGACACACCGCTGCCCGCGAAGCCTATCCAGGAGTGGGGCCCGAAGGACGCCAAGGTCCGCGTGCTGGTTCTCTTCCCGATCGATGATGCCCACAAGAAGCTCATGGACCTGGTCAAGGGGCTGGCGGAGAAGTACCCGGGGAAGGTCCACGTCAAATACGCGGACTACCGGACGCCAGAGGGGGCGCAGGTCTTCCGGCAGGCGAAGGCCACCATCGCCTGCGTCATGATCAACGGCGCGACATCGGCCGACCTGCAGAGCAAGTACGGCGCGCAGACGATTGACTTCGTGAAGGAGATGGGCCGCTACTGGACCGAAGACGACCTGCGAGCGGCTGTCGCCAACGCCGTCGCAAAGGCCTACGGGAAGCAGAAGTAGCCGCGGCGGCCCGGGGGTTCCGGCTAGCAGAGCGCCGTCTGCTGGGTCGTCGTGCAGACGCGGTTCTTGCCGGTGCGCTTGGCCTCGTAGAGAGCCGCATCGGCGCGGGCGGCAAGTCTGTCTGGTGACGTAAGCCCGTCCTCGTTCCCTGCGATACCGACGCTAATGCCCACCGTCTCGGCGATGCGGGCCGCCTCCGGCAGGTTCGGCCAGGAGCGTAGCGCTTCCGGAAGGCCCTCGATCAGACGCTCCGCCAGCGCGATTGCTCCCCGCGGCTCCGTCTCCGGCAGCACGATCGTGAACTCATCGCCGCCAACTCGGCCCGCGATCTCAGAGCTTCGGATGCTCTGCTGCATCATCCGGGCGAGCGCGATGAGGACTTCGTCGCCCACCGCATGGCCGTATCCGTCATTGACCTCCTTGAGGTCGTCGACATCCAGCATGATGAGCGAGAGAGGGCGGCGGTGGCGGGCGGCTCGTTCCAGTTCCAGTGAGAGGTGGCGCTCCACCTCGCGGCGGTTCGGCATCCCCGTCAGCGGGTCGGTGACCGCAAGCCGCCGCAGCTCTGACCGAAGCTGGGCGTTCTCAATCGCCAGCGCTGCCTCCGAGCAGAGGGAAGTGAGGAAGTCGAGATGCCGCCGGGCGAACTTCCGGCCCTGCCGGGAGACGAGCGCGAGCACACCCAGGGTTCCGGCCGGAGTATGAAGCGGGACGTACACGACGCTGGCCGGCGTCGAGCTGTCGGGCTGCGCGACGGACGCTGTCACCGCCACTGCGGTGCGCACCGCCTCGAGCGCCGGTTCGATCGGCGGCTGGGCCGATGGCTCGGCCCCGACCGACGGCGTATAGAGAGAGGCCACCGACCTGAGCTGATCGCCCTCCGACAGCAGAAAGACGGAGCCGTTGGCGGCGTTCGTCGCGCGAGCAGCGTGGTCGAGGATGATCGTGAGCACGCCCGTCAGGTCGGCGCCGGTGTTCGCCGCATGGGCCACTTCGTAGACCGCTGCCACCCGGCGAAGCGAGTGATGCAGCGTGTCCCGCAGATCGTCGGTGAGCTTCGTCTCCCGCCCGAGCAGGAGGAAGAAGAGCGCCATGACGAGGACCGCGATGAATAGGCTGAGCGCGCGGACGACCTGAACGGGCAGCACCGGCGGCTCGGGCGGAGCGGCCATCACGATGACGGAGTAGAAGCAGCTGGCGGTCGCGCACGCGGCGAGCCCGGAGCGGGTATCCAGACGGATCGCCGCCACCACAACCGGCACGAAATAGAGCAGGTAGTACTCGCTCATGATCCCGCCGGTCATCCAGATGATGCCGCTGATCAGGAGCGTGTCTGCGATGGTGATGACGAGATGGTAGCGCGGTCCTGTCCGCTCGGGGTGTGGTTCGTACACCGTCAGCAGGGCGTACAGAGCCCCGACGAGCGCGAAGAGCGAGCCGTGGAGGAGATCGCCATCGGTGGTCAGGCTCAGGCCGGCTGTGACGGCAGCCGCGAAGAGGATCACAGCCCTCACGCGATTGGCGTAGCGAGGGTCGAGAACGGTGAATGCCGGTCGCAGTGTCGGGTCTCCCGCGCTCGTGGTCCGGTGACGCGCCGCTGGCGACCTTATTCCATAGAACGACGGGCTCTCTAAGCCGGCCCGACGGCTGCGTGCCTGCGCCCCGCAGAGCAGCCCCGATCGGGGAGCTGGCGCCGGCTACTGCTGTGCAGCGATCGTGACGGGAATCTCGACAGCGAGGCCCGTCAGGTCCGACCGATCGACGGCCTCGATGCGGAGCGTGTGTGGCCCTGCGGAAAACCGCTGCGTGTTCAGGGGCACATGGAACGGGGGCCCGAAGACGCGCCGGACGACTTCGCCGTCCAATGAGATCTCCGCGCCTGTGATGTTGCCCGCGCCAGTTGCCACGAGCTCGATGGAGCCGGATATCGTCTGGTTCGGCGCAGGCGATAGCAGCGCGATCGAATTGTGGATGTCCAGCAGGCGGCCCGCGGGAGGCGAGAACGACGAATCGGCCGTGATGATGACAACCGCGTAGCGAGGCGCCACCCCGGCGGGAGCATCCGGCTCGCCGCGAGACACCAGATCGATCCGGGTCCTTCCTCCCTCCACGTGAACGCGCCCGATCCGCTGCCAACCGTCAGCAAGCCGCGGCTCGATCGAGCCGATCTTGGCATCTTTCACATAGACGTCGATCCCCTGACCTCTTCCCCCAGCCAGTATCCACACTGTGTACGCGCCGGCGGCGAGGTCCACGTTGGCATAGTCCCTCCCTTCCGCCTCCGGGGCCGATCGCCCCGCGCCGCTCCAGTCGGGAGAGGAGACCCACCCACCGACGAAGTCCCGCCGAGCAAGCAACGAGATCACATCGCGCGCTCGCCCCCCGATGGGCATCGGCGTCGGCACGGTCGCGATCCTGTTGCCCTCCTTGTCTGTGGCGACGATCCAGTACTCCAGCTCATCCCGGTTCTCGAGACTCGGTATCCTCGCCTCATATGTCTGAGACGGGGGCTGCGCTGTCATCGGAACCACAATCGTTCCGCCCGCGTTGATGCGATACGCCAGCCCGACCCGGTCGAGCCCGCGGGGGGAGAACGCGACGGCGGAGATCGTGATAGACTGCTCGGGCCCCGGACTCGCCGGAAAAGCAGACACCCGGAAAACCGAAGGCGCGCTCGGCGGCGAGACCAGCGAGACAGATCGGATCACCAGCGGCGCACCGGCTCCCTGCGGGCAGGAGAGACGAACGAACGCGCCCGTCGTCTCGACATCGGGCGGGAGAGGGCTGCTGTACCAGGTGTCGCTCAGCACGCCCGCGAACTGCTCGCCGAACTGATCCGGCTGCGCCCCCACTGCCACCGCGGCCGGTCCGCTGGCGTCGAGCGCCACCACGATGGCCGCATCCGCCGACGCAGCCGCGACCGGCAGCCAGTACATGCAACCGCCGCCCGGCTGGACGGTGCGGCCTTCCGGTCCCACAACCGATCCGCCGGCATCCGGCAGGTAGGGGAGGTCGTTTGGGGATTCCACCGGCCCAGCGTACGTGGCTGGGAAGCGGTTGACCTGGAGGGGTTCAGGGTCATTGCTGTCGATCAACCCGTCGCCGTCGGTGTCTGGGCTGTTCGCGTCGGTGAGCATGTAGGCTTCTTCAGCATCGGAGAGCCTGTCAGAGTCCGTGTCGGCGCGCGGCACGTTCCGCGTCCACTCCGGCGACCAGGTCGTGTGACCACTCGTATCGCGGGCTCGAACACGCATGGCGAACTCTCCGCCCTGGAGAAGAGGCGGGATCGAGGCCGAGAGAGAGCTGCCGCCGCTCGGCAGAAGCGCCCGCGCAAACGCAAAGCGCCCTGCCGACGGGCGGTAGACCACCTGTGCCGCGAAGAGGTCCCCAATCGGTTGAACCGTCGCCGTCACCGAAAGCGGAATGTCCGGCTGAGGTTGCTCCGTGTAATCGACTGACGGGATCAGCACACTCGCCGCGCCCTGCACCTCCGGCAGCGCGATCTCGCGCATGAGCTCCAGCATCTCCCCTGGCGGCACCACCACGTAGCGATCGGCCACGTGGGCCGCGATATGTGCGGCATCGGCAGGGCCAAGGCGCCGCGGGTCCAGCACGAGGGCGGCCTCTCGACGCTCCATCGGGATGCGGTTGAGGTAGTTCACCGCCTCCTCCGCGCTCCCCACTCGCGGGGCCGCAAGCACTGGAACCCCCTGCAGGAGCATCGGTTCGGTGTCCCGGATGCCGGTAAGGAAGATGCCGCGCATCCCCGTCTCAGAGGCGAACCGGGCAAGCTGCTCGCCCAGGTCGTCCGGCGACATGCCGGCCGCATCGAACAGGCAGCCGTCGATATCGAGCGCCGCGCGCGCTTTCTGCGTGGATCGATAGAAGGCGTAGGGCGCGCTGGCGCTCGCCAGGCCCAGCTGCCCCGCGCCGCTGGGCCCGGCTACGAACTGGTCCGTCCCCGACCAATAGGCATCTGCATAATAGCGATGGGTCACCGGATCGGCCACCTCGGACAGGGCCGCCGGTATCGCCCATCCGAGAGGAAGAGCGCCTCGCTGCGGCGCCCTCCATAGGCCTGGCATCTCGTTGAGGGCGAAGTCGAGATCGGAGCAATCGAAGATCAGCGTGAGATAGCGCGGCGCCACCGCCTCGAGGTAGCTCAGGTACTGGTAGTAGGCGCGGCCCGGCTCGATCCCGGACAGAAAGGAGAGATTCGCCGCCCCCGCCGCCGGCACGAGGAAGTGGGAGGTGCTGCTCAGTCGGTCTCGCAGGGCAGGAGCCAGCTCCTGCTCTGCACCCGCGCTCCCGTAGATGGCGGTGCCGGGCGGAAGATGGAAGAGCACAGAATCGAAGGCTCCGTCCTGCAGCGACTCGGGCGGGGAGAACGTGAAGAGACGCCTCGCGATGGCGAAGTCGCGCATCGCGACGGAGTTCGCGGGCAGGAGAGCAGCCGCGGTGCGGTCGCACTCCGGCAGCAGCTCCGTCACCGCCCATGCATAGGCATCCGCCGCGGAATGGAAGCGATTCCTCAGGTCATACAGGGTGGGGATGCCCAGATCGACATCGGTTATTACCAGGTCGCGCAGGCCGGCGGCGGTTGTTGCCAGATCCAGTGCATATGGACTCGCGGGATCATAGATCACCTGGCCCTTGACGATGCCCTTCAGCTTCGCGAAGAGCTCGTCCGCAGTGACCTCGATTGTCTGCGCCGGCGCGATGCGCAGAGCATAGCGCAGCCACTCCCCATCCCAGACATTCGTGAGCAGGAACACCCGCGGGCCGTCCTTCGCCCGGTTGGCGATGCCCTCCAGGCTCGCGGCGAGCAGGTGTTGGCTTGCACTCGCCTCTCGCACGTCGGCCACGTAGACGGGTTGCCGCTCGGCGGCCGTCGCCGCATACATCGGCATGGAGGCGCCGGCTGTAAGAACGAGGAGTGCGCCCGCGAGACATCTCATGTGCTTGCCCTCCAGACGGGGTGCGCGCAGCCGCATGGTACCCGTGCAGGCCGACCCCGGTCAAGCTCTGTTGACGTACTGCTCCGTTGCTCGGTTGTGCTGCCCATTGCCCCGTTGCTCTGCCACTCCTGGAAGGGAGCGGCGCACGGGAGCGGGAAGAACCCCCATCGGCAGGAAAGAGGCATCGTTCATGGCTCAGGCGTCGTCTGGAGGGAAGCGCGCAGGCGAAGGAACCCGCAAGGGGGTGGCGCCCGTGCGCGCGGTGGAGCGAGCCGGCAAGGTGCTCGAGGTCTTGCTTGCCGCCCCGCCGGAGGGACTGCCGCTGGCAGAGATCGCCGAGCAGACCGGCCTGCACAAGACCACCGCCCTCCGGTTGCTCCGAAGCCTGACCTCCATCCGGGTCGTCAGGCGGCTGAGCGGCACCGACCGATACGCCTGGGACGCGCTGCATTGGCTTGGCGTCGCCATGAAAGTGCGCGCGACGGTGTCCCGCGCCGACACGGTGCAGGCGCTCGTCGAGGCGCTGGCAGTCCGGTCTGGTGAGACGGTCGGCCTGGGCTACGGCAACATCGCGAAGCGCGAGGTGCTATTCGTCGCCGTGGGTACCTCGAAGAACCTGTTGCGGGTGGACCTTGGCGAGACGAGAAGCTTCCCGCTGCACGCCTGCGCGTCGGGGAAGATGTGCCTTGCCCACATGCCCGAGGCCGAGGTCAGGGAATTTGCTGCCAAGGGCCTTCCAGCGATGACTGCGCGCACCATAACCTCGCTGCCGAAGCTGCTGGAGGAGTTGGCGCGCGTGCGAAAGCAGGGCTACGCGATCGCGCGGGAGGAAGGTCTGGTGGGCGTCGTCGGTGTTGCCGTCCCGCTGCGCGATGATGCCGGGGGAGTCGTTGCCGCCCTTTCTCTCATCGCACCCGCACAACGGGCCACAGACGAGGCGCTGAAACAGTGGATCCGCCTCCTTCAGGACGCCTCTGGGGAGATCACGCGTCTTCTGTATGCCGCAGGAGGCGGTGAGGTAGGCGCCCAGGCCGAGGCGGCCGACCCCAGACCACAGGAAGCGAGTTCGGGAGGCCCCCGGACCGCTGGCGGTGAGCACACCCGCAAGGCCTATCGCGTTGTATAAGACTGGCGCGGCGCACCTGACCGTGCCACCACCGTTTCGCTAGGCGAAACGGAGATCATCGCCCCGCTCTTCCCAGCCGCGGGAAAACGTGGTAACATCTCTGTGTAGGGTGGTTCCGCACCATCGTTTCGCAGAGCGAAACACAGGCTTTCGGCTCCGGCTCCGGGAATCGTGCTGAGTGGGCGTCTCCAGTTGAGTTGAGCACCGGGGCCGGAGCTTTCTGCTGTCCGCTCCGGACGCTGGCGGCGCCGGTTCGCGTTCGGCAGGAGCCCCGGGCGCCGTCGCCTTGGCCAAGGTGGCTTGCTCTGCTCCTCCCGACGGCGACCGGCGTCGTCACGGCGTCTTCCGGTTCGTATGGAACCACTCCCACGCACCCGCTTGCCTGAGCGCGCGTTCCAGCCGAGCGCACGACTCGCAGTGCCAGCAGTGCTCGACCCCACCGTGGTAGCAACTCCAGATGCTGGCTATCGGCGCGCCGGATTGGCGCCCCAGCTTCACGATCTCGGGCTTCGTCTGCTCCTGGGTGTAGCTCAGCAGCACTGGCTTCTGGAGCGTCGACAGCGCGAGAGCTGCATTGGCGGCCGCGACGAAGTCGGCGCTGTTGTCCGGGAATGTCGCCGCCTCCTCCTTGTTGAACCCCGCGACGACACCATCTGACGCCAGCCTCTCCGCAAACGCCGCGGCGATGTTCACGAAGACGCCGTTTCTGTTCGGCACCCATACCGCCTGCGCGGTATCGCCTCTCGTGACCGCTGGTGTGCCGAGATCCTCCACCCTCAGCTGAGGCATCGGCGCGGCGCGATCCACAAGAGCCGTGTTGCAGATCTCGGTCAGCCACGGCAGGTCGACGACGCGGTGGGGGAGGCGAAGCTGACGGCACATCAACGCCGCCGCCGCCTCCTCCCGCGCCGCTGCCCGCTGTCCGTAGTCGAAGGTCAGGGCGAGCGCGACGCCCCTCTGGTCCGCGGCGAGTTTGAGGTTCACGGCCGAATCGAGGCCACCGCTCAACAGCACGATCACCGACATTCGGGATCACCTCCTGTAGGTCGCGTACGAGCTCTCCGATTCGTACACCGTCACCCTGTCGAGCGCGATTCGCCCTTCCGCGGCAGACTGGAGCTCGCCTGCGATTGCCTGGTAGAGGTGATGCGCCACCGCCTCAGCAGTGGGGTTGGTCTCTCTGAAAACGGGAAGGTCGTTCAGCACTGTGTGGTCGAGCCCGTCGATGGCATCGTGACAGACCGCCTTCAGGTCCGCGAAGTCGATCACCATACCCTGTTCGTTCAGGCGCTGCGCAGTTACCGCGATGACCACGCGGTAGTTGTGGCCGTGCAGTTGCGCGCAGCGGCCGGAATGGCCTCTGATGCAGTGCGCCGCGGAGAAGTGCATCTCCACCATCAGCTCGAACATGCCCGCCTCCGCGCTCCGTCGTGGGCACATTCTACCACACCCGCCCCGTGCGAGGGCATCCCTCGTCCGGGGGACCCCCGCCCGCTCCATCGCCGTACGCTCCGTTGCTGTGCAGCCGTATCTGATAGGGATCGCTTGCCGGGTGTGGAACTGGCTAACGGAGGGATCCTATGCCCGAGCGCGGTCTGGTCATCCGTGATCTTCCTGTGGGCGAGCGGCCCCGCGAGCGCATGAGCGCCTACGGGCCCGAGTCGCTCTCCACGGCCGAGCTGCTGGCGATCGTGTTGCGGGTGGGCTCGCGCGGCGAATCCGCGGTGCGGCTGGCCGAGCGCTTGCTCAGCGAACTGGGCGGCCTGGCGGGTATCGCCCAGGCGAGGCTGCCACAGCTCTCAGCCCTGTCAGGAATCGGGCTGGCGAAGGCGGCCCAGGTCAAGGCCGCGTTCGAGCTGGGCAGACGTCTCGCCACATCGGCGGACGGGCCGAAAACAGTGGTGGGCAACGCCTCGCAGGCGGCCGCCCTGGTGATGGAGGACCTACGCTATCGCCAGCAGGAGTGTCTCGTCGGGATCTTCCTGGACACGCGCAACCAGGTGATCTGTGTGCGCACGCTCACCAAAGGCACCCTGTCCGGCAGCCCGGCTCACCCCCGCGAGGTCTTCCGCGAGGCGATCGCCCAGGGCTCCGCCAGCCTCATCCTCTGCCACAACCATCCCAGTGGCGACCCGACCCCCAGCCAGGACGACGTGGCGCTCACTGCCCGGTTGGTGAAGGTGGGGGAGATCATGGGTGTGCCTGTCGTCGATCACATCGTCATCGGAAACGGACGGTATGTGTCTCTGAAGGAGGCGGGCAAGATGTGATGCGATCCCCGGGTGTCACCTCGTAACGTTGGCTGAGCTTTGAAGCCAGCGTCGTCTTCCATCACCATTGCGCGCTTTTGAGAACCTCACCCCGCGTCTTCCCCAGTTGCCTGCCATTCCTCTGTCGCCCCCTCTCCGCGCGCGGAGAGGGGGGAGGGGGTGAGGTTCGACGCGAAACCGGCTTCGTCGATGGCAGCAACCTCCACCGCGTCTTCCGCGGCATCTATGGATGCACACCAGGCGAATACCGGGAAACCGCGCGGGGCCGGCCACACAGGCTGGGATGATCACACCGATTGGGGCCGCTCCGGGACGCGGGGCAGGAGCGTGTCTCCTGCCCGATCCGTTGCCGTTGCGGCCTCAGTGACGCCCGTCACTCATCCTCACCGTCGTCATCCGTCCCACCGCTCGGCACGAACTTCCCCAGGTTCTCCGGGCAGCGCGCCTGCAGCACCCCGATCAGGGCGGCGGGGCCGTAGGTCTTCCCGAGGTTCTCGTACCGCGCGATCTTCTGGGCCAGCAACTCGGGCGGCACATCGCTGGCAACGGTGAGCGTACCGAGGTTGCTGTAGCTTGACCCATCTCCGATGTTGAGCAACTGCTCTCGGGTCAGGACGGTCTCACCCAGATTGCTGAGCTTGGCCTTGCCTCCGTCGCTGGCACTGAAGTCCCCAAAGTTCGTGTGACATCGCGCTTGCATTATCTCCACGAGGGCGGCCGGTCCGGAGACGTCGCCGAAGTTGGTCATGCTTCCGACCTTTCGCTCCAACAACTCGGCAGGAACATCGTCGCTGATCGTGAGGTCACCGAAGTTGGTGAGAGACGACCCGTCCTCCATCCTCTCCAGGTACGCCTTCGTGATGCTCAGGTCGCCGAAGTTCGTTCGTCCGCCCATGCTGCCAATGCCGGGGAATGCCCCGGACAGCCCCTGCTGAATCCGCTGAGCAAGGGCTGTGCCTAACTCGCCCCAGTTCGGCCCCGATTGGACCGGCGCCGCCGCCTCCGCAGCCGGCTTGGCCGCAGATGCCTCCGCCTTGTAGCTCCGCTCCAGAGCATCAAGCAACCCTTCTGCCTGCTCCACAGTGATCGCCCCCTGGTGGAGCATGTCGAGAATCCGAGCCCGTTCAGCTTTCATCGTTCCTCTCCTGGGATACCGAATCGGCGTCCGCCCACAGCGGACAGTCAGTCGCTCGCAAGCGCCTTCAGGCGCGTGGAAGCGTCCTCAGCGGTGATCTCGCCGGCCTGAAGCTGATCGAGAATCAGGCGCCGCTGGTCGGCCAGCTCCTCCAGCGCCCGCGCCTCCTCCCTCGGGGCATAGCCCAGCGACGCCAGCATCGTGTCGACCCGGGCGCGAACTGTCGGGTACGACAGGCCCAGCACCCGCTCCATGTCCCGCAGCACCCCGCGGCAGCTCAGGAACACCTCCAGAATCCTTGCCTGCTCGGGGTCGAGGCCGCAGAACCGGCAGCCGCGCTCGAAATGTCCCTTGATGTGGATGTCACACGTCGGGCACGACAACTCGGTTACACTCAAGGGCTGATCACAGCCCGGGCAGCGGGTGATGTCTCGCTTCACGTCACTTCCTCCACCAGAGTGCCGCCTTGACAGTAATATCAAGCGATGCAACAGGATATACCAGGCTACCAGCTGCCTGTCAAGACTATAAATGAGAATAATTGAACAAGACATACAGAAAGCGAAAGAGCTGATGCCTGGCCTACCCGGCCGGGGGTGGCGCGGGTGTCATCCGGCTTGGAGACGGCAGGAGAGGGCCTCCGGCCAAGGAAGAAGGGCGGAAAGGCACGGGGAGGTGACAGCAATGAAAGTTGGCCTGTACACGATCAGCTTCGCGGGCGTCTGGTATGACGGGCCGGCGCTGGCGCTCGCCAAGATCCTTCGGCAGGCGAAGGATATGGGCTTCGATGGGGTGGAGATCGGTGCACGTCGCCCTCACGCCAGCCCGATGGACCTCGATGCCAAGGCGCGGGACCGCATCCGGGCGGAGGCGGCGAAGGCCGGGGTCGAGATCCCCGCGGTGGCGAGCTACAACAACTTCGCCAGCCCGATCCTCGAGCAGCGCGAGAACGAGCTGCTTATGGTCAGAGAGCAGATCGGGCTCGCCCGCGACCTGGGCGCGCCCATCCTGCGCCTCTTCGCGGCCTGGCGCGGCATCACGCTGAGAAACGGCCACGGCAGCTACGAGATGACCCGCCGCTACTGGGAGACCGGCTATCCGGATGTGCTCTCATCGGAGCGCTGGGGGTGGGTGAAGGACTGCCTCAAAGAGGTCGCCGACTTCGCGGGCGAGATGGGCGTGACGCTCGCGCTTCAGAACCACGAGCCGGTGATCCGCGATCACACGGATATGCTGAGCTTCGTCCGCGAGGTGAACTCACCCGCGCTGAAGGCCTGCCTCGACTGCCCGCTGCTGACCTCGCAGGATGACGAGTACGTCGCCGCGGCGGTGAAGGCGACCGGCGATCTCCAGGTGCACTCTCACTATGGCGGCGAGTTCGAGGAGCGGGACGGGGAGGCGATCCAGCGGGAGATCTGGCACTCGAACAGGGGCCTGATCAACTACCCGGCGTTCGTGAAAGCGCTCAAGGGGATCGGGTACCAGGGCTACCTCTGCTACGAGTTCTGCCACCCCTGCCTCGGCGAGGAGCACGAGCTGCTCGGGCTGGATGAGGTCATCCGGCAGGTGGGATTGGCGGCCAGGTACATGCGGAAGCTGGTCGGCTGAGTATTGCACCGTTGGAGGCCATCTGAGTGAACATCCTCGAGCGCGTCAAAGCGGTGCTGCATGGCGGTCAGCCGGACCGCGTGCCATATGTGCCTTACGATAACCTCGTGCCGCGGGGCGACTTCGAGCGCGAGCTGCGCAATCGCGGCATGGGCCTCTGTCTCAGGCGCCAGGGGATCTGGTCGGAGACCACCGACGTCGAGATCGAGTACAGGACCGAAGGCGTGATGCGATACACGATCTACCACACGCCGGCGGGGACGGTCCGCACTGCGCGCCGAACGCACGTGGGCCGGATCAGCGATGGCGAGAGCATCGAAGCGGAGTGGATGATCAAGGATGTTGCCGACTTCGAGCCGGTCGTCTTCATGATCGAGCACACGATCTACCATGCCGACTACCCCGCGTTCCTCGCGAACATGCGGGACGTCGGTGCCGATGGGATCGTGCGGTTCGATGGATCCGGGCCGCCCTATGACGCGACCGACCACTACTTCTCGCTGGAGGGGTGGGCGCAGGCCCAGCACGACTGGCCGGAGCAGTTCGCGCGGCTGCTCGACGCGCTCGAACGGCGGGCGGCGCGCTTCATGCCACTGGTGATCGATGGACCGGGCGGTTTCGTCTCGATGGGGTCGGTGAGCGGCATCTACAGCCCCAAGCAGTACGAGCGCCATACGCTGCCCTTCTATCAGCGGTGGATCCCGGAACTGACAGCGGTTGGGAAGATCACGACGCTGCACGCCCACAACTCGAATGTAACCGCGTTCGCCGACCTGATCAAGCGAACCGGATGTCCGGTGATAGAGGCGTTTACCCCGCCGCCAGTGGGGGATCTCTCGCTTGCCGGTGCGAGAGCAGCCTGGGGCCCGGATGTCGTCATCTGGGTGAACTTCCCCGAGACCCTGTTCCTGCTGGGGCGGCAGGCGACATATGACTACACCGCCGATCTTCTCAAGCAGGATAAAGCAAGCCGCCGCCTCGTGGTCGGCATGACCGAGATGGGGTCCTACGGCATCACCGATGATGAAAGCGAGCGCCTGTTCAAGGACGGCATGCGGGCGATCATGGATGCGATCGACAATCATGGGGTGTATTGAGAACGGCAGGAGCAGACTGTGACCGAGGTGATGTTGATCGTTCTGGCTTGTTGCTGTGTCTTGCTCGCGTCGACGATGCCCGGCAGCGCAGCGTCCGCATTGGAGGCCGTCTTTCAGGGCCAACGCGAGACGTGGGACTATGCCCCTGCGATGCGAGAGGTCGCGGGCGAGTTCAAGGGCAAGCAAGGGGTCGTGCTGCACTTCGGCGATTCGATTACATTCGCCAGTCCCTACTCGGCCTGGGCGCAGAGGGGGAAGGGGAAGACCGCCGAGGACGAGGCGATCCTGCGCTGGAGCCACTGCGGCGAGAACGACGATCTCGACGGCTGGTATCTCGCAAGTCACCCTGTGGGCGAATACTGGAGCTACACCGCCGCCAGCGGCATCAGGGCTGACCAGTTCCTCGTCGGCGGGTACGCGGGCATGCCGTCGTCCGCCGACATCATCGCGAAGTACAACCCCCAGATCGCCATCGTCATGCTCGGCGCCAACGACGCATGGAGTGGCATGCCGACGGCCGATTACATCAAGTCGATGGAGGCGATCATCGGGCAGCTTCTCGCCAACGGCACAGTGCCGATTCTCAGCACGATTCCGCCGATGATCCCTGCGCCGCAGCTCGGCGAGGAGTACAAGGCGGCACTGTGGAAGCTGGCCGAACAGCATCGGTTGCCGGTGCTCGACTTCTACGGGGAGATCGTCGCGCGGGGGCCGAATGGGAGCTGGAACGGCACGATCCTGAACGAGGACGATCCTCACCCAACGGACGAGCGCGCCGGCGTCACCCCAGAATCCGAGCCGACCCCGGCCAACCTTCGCGAGAGTGGCTACCTGCTGAGAGGCTGGCTCTCGGTGAAGAAGCTGGAAGAGGTGCGCGAGCGAGTGTGGGGGACGGCGGCGCGGACTGGCGCACCGCAATCCAAGGAGTCAACGATGGCACACGCCGCGTTCACCAAGGCGGAGTCCCCTCGCGTTGCCATGCTCTGGACACCTATTCGCGGGACCGCGCGGGATTCTGTCGCGGACTGGGCGAGGCACGATCTGGTCATGGTTTCGCCCGGGCAGATCGGCATGGTCTGGGATCGCCAGCCGGAGGGACTGGCCGAAGGGTTCACGCCGGAGTCCGTTGAGGAAGCGAAGAAGAAGGTGGCCGAGCTGCGCCGGCTCAACCCGGACATCGTGATCCTCGCCGACAACAGCTTCTACGAGTATGACGACGACTCCCTGCCCGAGGACCACCCGTGGTGGCTGCGCGTCAACGGGGAGCGGGAGCAGTTCTGGCCGGGCACACACCGGATGGACTGGTACAACCCGGACTACCAGGCCCACGTGATCCGGCGGTCCGAGGCGATCATGCAGGTGGACTTCGATGGTCTGTTCTTCGACAACCTTCGCGACGAGCCGGGGCCCTGGATCGCCATTCTCGGCGAGCTGCGCAAGCGCCTCGGCGATGACATCCTGCTTCAGGCAAACGTCGGCTACGACATCGACGCCTACGATTTCGCTGCGCCCTTCCTCAATGGGTTCATGTACGAATCGGGCTGGAGCCACAACCGGACCGAGTGGGACGACTGCATCAAGGCGATGCAGCACAGTGTGTCGCTGATGCGCGAGCCACACATCAACTTGATCGAGCGATTCGAGGAAACCGAGGGTCATGCCGGCTGGCCCGGCCACGACAAGCGAGGGCATATCCCGGAGCGCGATCCAGCGGCCCGGCGATGGAGCCTCTGTTACGCGTTGACGATCGGGGATTACTACTACCTGTTCAGCGACAACACCAGTCACCGGCACGACTGGTATCCGGAATACGATGTGAAGATCGGGCTGCCGACGGAGCCAGGTGCGAGGATCAACTCGCATGTATGGCAGCGCATGTATGAGAAGGCCGTTGTCGTCGTCAACCTTCCCGGCGCCGTCGATAGCTACACCGTAGACATGGCCAGGCCGACCCGCGATGCCTTCACTGGTGAACGTGGCACGCGGTTCGCCATCCCGCCCGGCGACGGGCGGATCCTCGTGTTCGAGTAGCCTTCCGCAGCGATGCTACCGGGGCCAAGTGTAAGGAGCGAGGACACGGTGTCCTCGCTCCTTGCCACCACGCAGGAGGCGAGAGTACGTTACGACCCGTTGCGCGCGGCCCAGGCGGCCGCGCCGATCACGGCGGACGACTCACCCAGTTCGGGTGAGAGCAGCACACAGTGGGATAGCAACCCGGCGCGAGGAGTGGACTTCAGCGATGCTTCGGCCGCGCGGAGCAAGGCGGCGCCGACCGCGGCCGGCTGGCTGTCGACGATGACGGCCTGGGGCCCGAAGAGCGCGATGAGATTCGCCAGCCCCAGACCCAGGTAGTTCCCGGTCTCCTCGAGTGCGCGCCGTGCGACCGCATCGCCCGTGCTTGCCATTCGCACGATGAGCGCAGGAGTGACGGCCGCCGCCTGATTATCGGCAGCAGCTCCGACCGCGCTCGGCGTGCCATTGCGCATCGCCTTCACTACCCTCGCGATGAGGGCCTCTCGACCAGCAAGCGCCTGCCAGCATCCTGACTCGCCGCAGATGCACCGCGCCCCGCCGGCCTCGATCACGATATGGCCTGCCTGGCCGGGTGCGAGCCGAGTCAGCGCCGGGCGCCCGCCGAGGATCAGCGCAGCATCGATATCCGCGCCGACCCGAACGTACAGCAGATCGGCGATGCCCCTCGCCGCGCCGAAGGAGAACTCGGCATAGGCGGCGGCGTGAGCCGGGCTGATGAAGGCGACGGGAAGGGCGAGCTCGCCGGCAAAATGGGCGGTCAACGGCACGTCCCGCCAGTTGGGGAACTCACCCGATGAGACGCACACACCCTCGTCTCTAAGGAGTTGCCCGGGCACAGCCACGCCGATGCCGGTGAGCTGGCCTGCCCCATCCATGTTGGCGATGACTTCGCGGACGGCTTGCACCGCCAGCGAGAGGGTGGTCTCCGGGGCCACTCCGCCGCGGACCGGCCGCCGCGCCTCCGCGAGAATCGATCCTCGAGAGTCGATGGCGGCCGCGTGGATGGCCGGAGGGCTGATCACGACGCCGGCGGAGGGGAATCCCCTAGGCGAGCGCGAGGGCGGGGCCGGCTCGACAGCGCCTATCCCGGCAGGCGGGGGCGAGGTCCCGGGGAGGTGACCTTCATCTTCGATGGGGCCGACAGCAGGATCAGGCGAAGTGAGTTCAGGAGGGGCGGCAGGAAGGTCGAACTGCTCCCAGCGGACCTCCGGGGCAGCGGCGGAGACACGGCCGAGATAGCGGAAGACGGCATCGAGGGCGGCGGCGACTGCGGCGCGGGACCGATCGCTGTGCACGAGAGCGGACCCGTGCAGGTCAGTCTGTCTGCTGTCGTGGGCTAACCTGACGGTTGCTGCGATGACCTCTTGTCCAATGCCTGTTGTGAAGGCGACGACATCCAGGAGCTGAACCTGAGGAGTGGAAGGGTCCGTGGATCTGTGCTTCAGGTAGTGCTGTATGGCGGCCACAGACGCCGCCGCCGCTAACTCCCATATTGGGCGTTCGCCCGCGCGGCAGGCAGCAGACCCGGTGAAGCGGTCGCGGCCCAGCGCGAGCGTGCTGGTGACCTCGGCCTCCTCATGGCCGAGATGTGTCCTCACCTCCTCGATGATCAAGCGGGGGCTGGCCGGACCGGCCGCCTCCAGAGGAACCGGAAAGGAGGCTCCCCGGTCCAACCCCGGTCCGGCCTGCTTCGCCTGCGCGCCCACGTGTCACGCCTCCGCGACTTCATCGGGCCAGATGCTGAGCTGCCCGCGCGATTGCTCGCGAAGGGCGCGCTGGTAGGCATCCCGTGGAGGGATGCCCGCCTGGCGGTGTCTCCAGATGGCCGTGACGAGCTGGAGTTGATCTGTGGTGTAGAGATTGCGTTCAATTCTGCCATGACGTTGCTTGATAGGTCGGATGTAACCGCGCTGCTCCAGGTAGTAGACATGCTCCTTCGTCATTCCAGGACAGCTCGCCAGCAACTCGGCCATCGGATGGAGATCGCTCAGTGCATCTGCGCGCACGGCGGCCCCCACTTATCGAACCTCGCCCGCACGAGTAACGGCGAGATTCCGACAACCACGCTCGTGTAGCTTGCCGGTCACGCAGCCTATTGCCTTGCCGCTCTTCCCTGCCGGTGAAAGCCACATAAGCATATGTGTAGTCCTCGCTCCGGGTTATGGTAGTCCGTCATTGGCGAATCGTCAAGACCGTGACGAAAAAAGATTGTCAGCGCGGCCCCTTCGCTCTTGGCGCCATTGGCGGAGGCACGGCCGGGCCGGGCGTTCCTGGCACTGTTGCAGCGCCGGCCCGGCGGTGGTAGTGTGAGCCAGCCGACGCGAGGAGGCGAAGGGATGAAGCGTTTCGAGGGAGCTTACCGCCGCGCGCTCGTGGTTGTTGCAGTGTTCATCGGAGCTGTGGTCGCTAGTGGCGGCTTTGCGGCCCAGACGCAGGAGCCGGCGGCCGCGATGCGGTCATACGCAGTGCCCGGGCACGGGCGGCTCGGACTCACCGTGCCGAAGGCCTGGCGAGAGAAGGTCGAGCAGCCGGCAGGCAACCTCCCACCCACCATCACGTTCACCCCGCAGCAGGGCGAAGACTTCACCATCACGGTTACCCCGACGTGGAGTCCGGATGGCACGCGATGGGTCGACCAGCACAGGAAGCTCAGGGAGCTGGTGCGCGCGAACGAGCAGAAGGCGCTCGCCAACGCTGTCGAGACCGAGGTCAAACTGGAGGAGATCGTTGGGAAGAACGCCTTCGGTTACCTTACCTACCCGCTGACGGACAAGGGCTTGGTGGGCAAGACCCTGGCGCCCGGCACCTACCTCTACCTGGCGCAGGGCGCGATGGGGGTCGGCGACTTGCTCGTGGTTGTGACGGTGCTGTTTCAGGACAAGGACGCTGGGGTTCGCGATGCCGCGGTGAAGATGCTGAAGAGCGCCGCGCAGACGCAGGGGTCTGCCGACGCCTCGCTGCCGCTACAGGACTCGCCGAACTCGGCGCCGAAGATAGTGCGTAATGGCGGCAAGATCGACGGGACCTAAGCGAGCGATCCGCGCCCGGTGCGGCGTCTACGACTGCAGCGCGTGCGATCTCTACCGGTCGGGGAAGTGCCCGGGGTGTGGTTCGGGCAATCTGCGCCTGCGGCGCGCCGGCGATGAGTTGTGCCCCATCTACGAGTGCGTGCGCCTGCTTGGGATCGCCAGCTGCCACGAGTGCGCGAAGACGAGCTGTGCCCTGGGCGACCGGACGAAGCTCAAGTGCCAACTCAGGGCCAGGTTCGGCGGAGCGCGTCCTTCACCGGCGTTTGTGCGACGGCTCGACCGGGCCCGCGGCGCCGCCAGCGCGGCCGGGCGGGCATCGGGTGGGTTTGCGGATCGCCTGCGCAGCTATCTGCGCGTCGTCGCCGAGTACGAGCGCCGCGAGGTGCCCGTCGTCTCGTCTCACCAGCTTGCGCGCAGCATAGGTGTCCGCGCCAGCCTCGTTCGGCGTGACCTCGCGGAGCTCGGAGGTCTGGGCACGCCGGGGCGGGGCTATGAGGTCGGCCCGGTCGCTGCTGCCATTCGCGAGGCGCTCGACCTGGGGCGAAAGCGGCCGGCGATATGGCTCGGCGTGAAGGGGGCGATCGACTGGCCATCGGTAGTCGACGCGCTCCGGGCAGTCAACTGCTCCATCGTCGGCGTTTTCGACGATGACGCCCGGGGTAAGGTTATGGGTACACTGACTGTGCAACCGCTCAGCAGGGCGGCTGTCGAGGCGCGCAGAATCGGGGCAACCGTCGCCGTCGTCGCGTCAGAGCGCGCTGTCCGCCCCGAGCTCCTCGAGGGCCTGGTCGATGCCGGCGTCCAAGGCGTGCTCAACCTCACGCGGCTCCGGCTCGACCTTCCGTCGCGGGTCGCCGTCGAACAGTGCGATCTTGGCAGTCAGATTCTGCGCCTGGTGTCGCGATTGGGCGGGAGCTGAATCGAGCTGCGAGGGCGAGACAGAGGAGAACATGGGAGCCCGTGATCAGGATGCGAGGAAGCCGCTGCGCGTGCTTCTTGTGGAGGACGAGTTTGTTGTCTCCATGACCCTGCGAGTGCAGCTCGAGGCGCTCGGCTGCGAGGTCGTGGGCACGGCGAAAGACGCAAACACGGGCATCGACATGGCTGAGTCACTCCAGCCGGACGTCATCCTGATGGATATTGGCCTTCGCGGGAAGAGCGGGGTCGAAGCCACACGGGAGATCATGCAGATCGCGCCCACGAAGGTCATCGTTGTTACTGCCTACGGCGATGATCGAGTCCGGCAGGCTCTTGAGGCGGGCGCGAGGGTGGTGCTGATGAAGCCAGTGCTCGAGGAGCAGCTGGCTCAAGCGCTCACTGAGGTCACGGGTCGGGAGTGTCGCCCTGTCCAGCGGGACGACGTAGAGGAGTCGTGACGGCGCCCTCCGGATTCCCTTGCATTACGGTGAGGACCGTAATGCAAGGGAATCTGCCGTGTGGGCCTCACGCTGTGCGCTGTAGAGTTTCCTGCGTTATGGCTGCTCATAACCATAATGCAGGAAACTCTATAGGATAGGTCGCGATGAAGCCTCTCCGCCTGGAGAGCGACAGCTTGGCTGGTCATCGAGACGACGGTCGATGGTTCGGCTGATCGGGGGGAAGGTGCTCGCTTGCCCGGCAGGATTGCAGAGGGCGTCGCGTTCAGCGAGTCAGACAGGCACTGGAAGCCTTTGTGGCCCAGCGAGACAATGCACAGGGCTTGGTTGATTAGCGGACAATTCCTCGCCAAAAAGCTCTTGTGTTGGCTTGCTTGATCTCAGAACAGAGGGGTATAATTCGTTTTGTGCGAATCCGGAGCTTGACATCGTTAGGCCAGGCGGGGAGTCTGGGGATCCTCGGACCCGGCGATTCAAGGGATCACTGCTCAGTGGAAATCCGCAAGCGGGAGGTGGGTAACCAATGCCAGACAAGGGCGCGATGACAGTAAGGGAGGCGGGCCGCAAGGGGGGACGCGCGACCAAGGCGCGCCATGGTCCTGAGTTTTACGAGTCGATCGGTCGCAAAGGCGGCGAGACGACCAAGAAGCGGCATGGCCCGAAGTTCTACGAGCGCATCGGGCGAAAGGGGGGCCAGCGGGTCAAGGCCTTGGTGCAGCAGGCCAAGCGCGCCCAGCGAGGCGCAACCCCTGGCTAGCAGCTCAGACGGCAGGCATCGGGAAGTGGGGCAGCAGGCCTATCGCCTGCTGCTTCTTCATGGCCCCGTACGGTCGCCACAGGATGCCGCCTTCCGGAGACTGGCTGCCGGCCGCTCAGATCTCCGTGCGCCCTTCCACCGCTCGAGCGATCGTCACATCGTCGGCATAGTCGAGGTCGCCTCCCACCGGGAGGCCGAGTGCGATCCGGGTCGCCTTCACGCCGAGCGGCTTCAGCAGGCCCGCAATGTAGAGCGCGGTCGCGTCGCCTTCGACCGTCGGATTGGTGGCGAGGATGACCTCTCGAATCTTGCCTTCTTTCACCCGCGCGACCAGCTCCGAGATCCGGAGCGACTCCGGGCCGATGCCGTCCATCGGTGAGATCAGGCCCCCGAGCACGTGGTAGCGGCCGCGGAATCCGCCCGCCCGCTCCATCGCCAGCAGGTCGCGCGCATCGCCCACGACGCAGAGCACGCTGTCATCGCGATTCGGATCCGCGCAGAGCCAACAGATCTCCTCATCGGTGTAGTTGAAACAGATCCTGCAGTTGTGGATGCTCCGCTTGACCTCGATGATCGCCTCGGCCAGCGCGCCCGCGTCATCCGCGCTGACGTGCAGCAGATGGAGCGCCAGGCGTTGCGCCGTTTTCGGGCCGACGCCGGGAAGCTTCTCGAGTTCGAGTATGAGATTCGCCAGAGCTCGGGGGTAGGCGGGCACCGTAAGTGAGCGGCCGTCGGGGAGCAGCGGAGGCGTCAGAACCCGGGCAGGCCAAGTCCTCCAGTGATACCGCCCATCTTCTCTTCCTGCGCCTGCCGACCTTTCTCCAGCGCCTCGCGAACAGCCGCCAGCACCAGGTCCTGGAGCATCTCCACATCGCTCGGGTCGACGGCATCGGCGGAGATGTGAAGCTCGACCAGCTCGCCCTGCCCGTTGGCCACCGCCCGCACCGCGCCCCCGCCCGCGGTGGCTTCGATCCGGAGGCCAGTCAGCTCTCGCTGGGCGACCTCGATATCGCGCTGGAGCTGCTCCATCTGACGCATGAGCTGCTTCTGCAATCCGCCTCCGCCGGGGATTCTCACATTGGTTCTCCTATCATATAGAGTTTCTTGCATTAGAGCGCATTTCATAACCGAGGGTGGTTGGCTGATCGCTCCATGCCTTGCATGAAATGCGCCTGCACAAGCCTACCGCCCTGCATCGCTGTTTCATGACCCGCCCAGGCGGGTTATGAAACAGCTTCTATGGTTAGGAGCACCCATAATGCAAGAAACTCTACAGTGCATGGCGTGAGGCTCACACAGCAGATTCTCTTGCATTGCGGTGAGGCGGAAGCGGAGCTTCCGCGAGGCGAGGGCGGTGGGCCTGCTCGCTGGCAGGAGCTTCGCACCTGCCCAACCATAATGCAAGAGAATCCGTAGTAGGGGCGCACGGCTGTGCACCCGCCACCCTACTCCTCCACTTCGCTGCCGGGGAATATCGAGAGCACATCGTCGAGACTGCCGCGGCGCTTCTTCGTCTTCCCCCCAGCCGCGTCGCCGCCGCTCGGTTGCCCCTCAGGCGCCATCCGGCACCTGATCTTCACCTCGATGCCGAACAGGCGCTTCACGCCCTCCGCCACGACCTCTCGCCTCTTCTCGGACATCTGATCGTGGTGGAACTGGTGGCCGAACTCCAAGACGAGCGTGCCGTCCTCAAGCCCCACTGGTACCGACTCGCGCAGGAACGCCGCGACATTGCCCTCCTTGCGCTTGCGCAGGTCGCTGATCACCTCGTCCCAGCGCCGCCGGATCTCGGCCAGCCCGGCCGGACCTGCGGGCGCGGGCTGCTCGGCCACCTCCGGTGGCTGGGCCTCCACAGCTTCCTTCGCCTTGGCTGGAGGCGCGGCGGCCGCCTTACGCTGCCGCTGAGCTGCAGCTTCCACCGGCGCCGCGACCGGTTCGGCGCCGCGGCACAGCCTCACTGCGGCGAGCTCGATCAGCAGCCGCGGCTGGCTCGTGAAGCGCAGCTCCCTGTCGGTCTCGGCGAGAATGTCGAGAGAGCGGATCACCTCGTCTGATGAGATGGCGCTTGCTTGCTCCATTGCTCGTTTGAGCGACTCCTCCGGCAGCGATACCGCCTCCCTCCCGCGGCGGTCAACACTCAGCAGCAGCAGGTCGCGGAAGTGCTCTATCAGGCTGCCGACGAGCTGTCGAAGATCCTTGCCCTCGCCGACGACGCGCTCGATGAACTGCAGCGCCTCCGAGGTGCTTCTTCGAATCAGGATGTCCGTGAACTCGGCGAGCAGATCGAAGTCGATCCCGCCCAGGATCTCGGTCACGATCTCGGGCGTGACCTCGTCTTCCGCATAGGCGACGGCCTGGTCCAGAAGTGTGAGAACGTCGCGCGCCGACCCGTCGGCCGCGTGGGCAAGTATCGCGATCGCCTTCTCCTGCACTCTCAAGCCCTCTTTGTCGGCGATGCCTCGGATCATGGCCTCCAGCTCGCGCAGCCCCACCCGATGGAAGTCGAAGCGCTGGCATCGCGAGAGGATCGTCGGCAGCACCCGGTGCGGCTCCGTCGTCGCGAGCACGAAGACGACGTGGGCGGGCGGCTCCTCGAGGGTCTTGAGGAACGCGTTGTATGCCTCGGTCGTCAGCATGTGGACTTCGTCGATGATGTAGATCTTCATCCGCGCATCGGCCGGCGCCAGGCCGACGCGCTCGCGCAGTTGGCGAATCTCATCGATGCCGCGGTTGGAGGCCGCGTCGATCTCGATCACATCCAGGGCGTTGCCCTGGATGATGCGCCGGCAGGACTCGCATGCGCCGCATGGTTCGGCGGTCGGGCCGTGCTCGCAGTTCAGCGCCATCGCCAGCACCCGCGCGGTGCTCGTCTTGCCCGTGCCCCGCGGCCCGCAAAAGAGGTAGGCGTGCGCGATCCGATTCGCCTTGACCGCGTTCGCCAGCGTCTGCGTGACATGGCGCTGCCCAACGATCTCAGCGAAGGTTCGCGGCCGGTATTTGCGATAGAGGGACAGGTAGGGCACGATCGCGACCCCGATGTGTCGCTGATTCGGCGACCGGAAGCGGTGGTCCTGCCCCTACGTCACCCGCCGAACCGTCGTCTCCCCGCGCTCCAGGTTGAGCGACAGCACCACATCGTCGCCATCACTGGTCCAGGCGCCGTGCCTGAGCTTCGGGCAGTCTGCCACCGGGTGGAGAGGAACGCCGTTGATCCGCCATTCCCCGGGCTGCGCGGGCGAGAGGCGAAGTGTGAAGTCCGGGCAGGCAATGGGGGAGGAGATGCGGCAGCCCTCAGCCATCGGCTCGACGGTGGCCATCGCCCGCGCCATCCAGTAGCGGGCGATCTCGCTCGTCTTCATCCAGAGGACGTCGGGCAAACGGTTGATGCGCTCGACGACCGTCTTGAAGATGCTGAACCCGACTTCTTCGCCCTGAAAGTAGAAGCCCGGCCAGTGTGAGACCATGATGGCCGGGCAGCCGGCGGCGATGACCTGCGGCACCCGGCCGCCTTTCAGGTCCTCGGTGATGCACGCGTCCGGGCTATGAATGGCCTTGCGGTTGTTCCCCTCCCAGCCCGCGAAATAGTCGCCGGTGCACCCGACGATGCCGACGCAGCATTCGCCCTTCTCCTTGTCGAGCGAGTAGAGCTTCGGCCAGGGAGCGCCCTCGTCATCGACCTCGCAGAAGAAGAAGGGCGTCGGATTGTCGTTCACCTCTTTCTGCGCCCAGAGGTTCGCGAGTCCGTAGGCGTCGAGGTCCTTGTGCGCGAAGGCGCCGGGGCTGGTGACACCCTCGGCCGGGATGTCGACGTTGCGCAGGATGCGCAGCGCCGCCGCGATGTACGGCGCGAGGCGATCGGCCGGCACAGGGTTGTCCGCCCACTCGACCTGCTCCCACTCCTCCGTCATCGTCCAGTCCGAGAGGTCGACCACTTGGCAGTGCGTGATCATCTCCGGCGTGAAGTCGAAGTTCGGCCAGATGATCTCCTTCGCCGCGTCGATCCACTCGTCGAGGTGCGCCTTCGAGAAGCCCGGCAGGCCAAGATCGATTGTGCCGAGCCCGCCCGGCATCGGCACCATGCTGAACTTCCCCTTCACGCCATTCGCCGCGCACCACTCGCCGAACTTGCGCACGAATGAGACCGGAATCTCGACCGGCATATCGGCAGTCGAGACCTTGCGCCTCAGCTTGATCCAGAAGTGGCTGAGATTGACGACTGGTGTGGAGTCATCGAGGATCATGCTGACAGGTACGCGGCAGAGCGGGTTCTCGATAGTGACGCGCATGGTTGGCTCCGGAAACTGAGGTGGTGGGTGAGAGGTTCGTAGGGCAGGAGACAAGCTCCTGCCCAAGTCACTAGCATGGCCGCTGCGACAGCGCGTCCCTGATCCTGCTCGCAAGCTCACTGGAGAGCGTAGTGGCCGCACGGGGGTTCGGGAACCAGCACGCTTCGGGGGGAAGACACTCTCCAAAGCGTCCCATGTTCAGCCTGACAAGGAAGATGCCCGACACTACGCTCCAGTCAGGCATATTGTACACAAGGCAAAGAGCGTTCCTGAGGTCCTGCACACTTGCCGAGTGCCGTATGCCAGAAGGCAAGGCTCTGGGGGCGAACCCAAGTATTGCCGAGAAGGTGGCAGGATGGGAGACGATGTCGCCCAGCGAGGGTCTGTGGACGAATCCAAGGTTGATCAGGCCCGCGCTGAACTTCGGCCTGAGGTCATCGTCGAGTTTCTGGGCCAAGGACTTAGCCCGGCTATGAACGCCGAGGCGGACCTCGCTTGTGTCTACTACCTCGCCCTCTTCTTTCCACGGATAGCGCTTCACTTCGCCACAGAGTCGTTGCCCGGCCAAGGCTGCTTCGAACTCGGGAGTGCGCCCTCCCTGACGAGGCCGGATGAGCGTGAATTCGTCGCAAAGCCCCGCCATCGCCGCGCAAACGTAGATCTCACACAGGAGTGCGGTCAGTTGGCTCTCTGCTCCCAGTGTGGATGTGCGAGGTCGATAGAGGTCCTTCACATTGCGTTCTCCGCATTTGCGGAACAGAGACTGGAGCTGCGCCTCAGCCAGGTCGAACCACGCCCCAATCCCCTCGGGGCCATTGTCAGTGTACTTCGCTAATGCTGGCGGGAGTTGGCTGCGAGCACGGGTATTCAGAAGTGACCACAGCTGTCAATTGGCATCCAAAATTGACCCACCATTGGCGGCCAATATTGACCCACCCCTGCATGGTGGTTTAGTGCGCCTTTCCCTTGGCGCTGCGGGTCTTGATTCTCCAGCTTTCGTTGCCG
>Ga0315274_10001475_pt1 | contig 36066 bp, 32 predicted proteins | sample YL17G02_20_MG_FD_203700 | JGI IMG/M metagenome (GOLD analysis project Ga0315274, IMG submission 203700) | Sediment microbial communities from Yellowstone Lake, YNP, Wyoming, USA - YL17G02_20 | ecosystem: Environmental > Aquatic > Freshwater > Lake > Sediment | place: USA: Wyoming | collected...
AGTATGTATATAGGTTTTCTTCATACAAAATGTAATTAAATTATTGACCATAGAGGTAACTATTATTTTAATAATATCCACATTACATTTTAAAGTAATAAGAAATGTCAAAAATAGTCTTAGTATCCTTATATGATGAATTTTGTTTTGGAATCAGGTATTTGTCTTCCTACCTTCAAGCTAATGGGCATTCAGTTTGGATAATCAACTTAAAAATTTGCCCAGAAATTAATAAAAAGATTGGGGAAGAAGAACCTGGTGGATATTATGTTCTCCCCTGTTGTGTGAGTCCGAAAGAAATCTCATTATTCGCAGAGTTAATTGAAAAACTTAATCCTGACTACATAGGTTTTTCATTCACGGCAAATTTTTTTGGTCTCGCCATCCTATTATCAGAAAAATTAAAACATTTAAACAAACCGATTTTATGGGGAGGAGTAGTTGTAACTTTAGACCCAGAGTTGGCTCTTGAGTACAATGATATTGTATGTATCGGAGAAGGTGAGGAAGCCTTACTTGAATTCATTGAATTGCATAACAATAATAAAGACTATACGAAAGTAAAAAATCTCTGGTTCAAAAATGGAGCAAATATTATCAGGAATGAGATTCGACCACCCTATTCTAATCTTGATGATTTTCCATTCCCTGATTTTGACCAGAAAAATAAATTTGTTATCTCTGATGGAAAGTTGTTTGAAAATCAATTCCCTCCTACAAGTCATTTAAACGATTCCGCTATGATTATTACAGGGAGAGGATGCCCTTATTCCTGCACATATTGCTGTAATAATTATTTCAATAAAAAATTATATCCCAAGATGACATTCTTGAGACGAAGGTCTGTTGAAAATGTAATTGCAGAGTTAAAATATCGAATAAAAACAATGCCTAATCTTACTTATATCGATTTTATTGATGATGTTTTTACTCTGCATAAAGATTGGCTAAGAGAATTCGGTAATAGGTATAAAAAGGAAATTAAAAAACCATTCTGGTGTTTCACTCATCCTTCAGCCTGCAAAAGAGAAATCATAGAAATCCTGAAAGATTGTGGGATTAGTTACACAGTTATTGGAATTCAATCGGGAAGCGAACGAATATTATATGATGTATTTAATAGAAGGACATCGAGAGAAAAAATTATCAATGCTTGCAATATTATCAATTCAGTTGGTGTGCGATATGTTGTAGATTTAATAGGCTCAAATCCTTTTGAGACCGAACAAGATAGATGGGATACATTAACTTTATTATTGAAATTACCACATCCCTTTTTTATTCATCCCGTTAATCCTCTGGCTTTATATCCTAAACACGAAATAACAGAAAGAGCACTTGAACTTGGTTACATTCAGGCAAAAAGAACAGGGCGAGATTGTTTTTTAATCGAAGAAGGGAAAATTCATCGATTCTGGAATGCAGTTCATCAATTACCTCAATTTGAAGATTTATCTGATTCGACTATCATCAGTATAGCCAAAGACGAAAATTTGAGAAATAATCCCGAAATTGTTGAAGAACTTTTATCTGTCCTTTTAAAATTCTATTATTATAAGGGGAATTGGATTTTACCTAAAGATGAATATATTAAATCCCTTGAAAATCAAAAGAAAAACAAACTGGTTAACCAGAATGGTAAAATAAAAAAAATACTTGGCAAGATAAAAAAATTTTTTAGTTAATTGAGAGCTCTGAAAAACTGTAGTGTGACATTTATGTCGCAAAAGCTGCGAGATAAATCTCGCATCACAACATCTTTTCATATAAAGTGGGATAATTGTATAATTCTTCCACCCTTTTTCATTAAATTATAAACTTCTTATTGACAATTATAATCGGTTTTTTAGAGTTAAATAGTTAAATTTTTTAAACTTGATACATTAAACTTTTAACTATAAACTTTAAACCCACATTACTAAGGAGTTTTATATGAATTTACAAACATCAAATAATTTCCTTATGTTAGCTAAAGACCAAGATATTATAAAAAACAAAACTATCATTAGAGCAATAAGCGTTTCATTATTAATTCTGTTTATGATTTTAGGGGCTTATGCCTCGATTCGACTCCCCTTCTACCCTATCCCAATTACACTTCAAACCCTTATTGTTTTAACTGGCGCCATATTATTAGGAAGAAATTTATCCTCTTTAGCACAAGGAATTTATTTAGGATTAGGTATCATCGGAATACCTGTATTTTCTTCATTTGGTGCAGGAATATTATGGTTAGCCGGTCCTACAGGTGGGTATTTAATTGGATTCGTTCTGGCAAGTTTTATTGTAGGAATTCTGAGAACAGACAAGGTTTTCCAGTCAACATTAATAGTGATTTCGCTTTTTTTAATTGGTGATAGTGTCCTATTTGCTTGTGGAATACTTCATCTAATTATAATATATAACTACACAATTAAAAATGCAATACTAATTGGATTAGTTCCATTTATTCCTGGAGAAATCGTTAAGTTAAGCATAGCGGTAGGATTGATTAAAACCTTAAAAAATTCGCACTTTATCAAATATATAAATTAAGGTCTCTAAAAAATAAGAACCAAAGTCGTGTCATTCCCACGAAAGTGGGAATCCAGAATTATATTAAAGGTAGCCACAGGCTTTAGCCTGTGTTAAACAAACGCAATCTAAAGATTGCGACTACCATTTGCAGGAATGACGTGTTATTCAGTTTTTTTATAGATTTCAACTTGTTCAGTCTGTTACATATTTATTTATAAAGGAGAATTTTTGATGACTGATTTTAATAATATACATTTTGGATTAGGAACTTTACACCTATTATCAAATGCGAAGACACGTTCAATCTCCGCTGAAAATCCTAACGGAGAAGTAGGGGGTGGAGCTAAAGAACTTCCCGATGAAAATAATGCTGCATCCAACTTGGGAATTGGCTGGAAGGTAAAACCCTGTATTACCTTACTGAAAAATACTGAAATTACTTTAGCTGATATTAAAGGACCGGGTATTATCCAACATATCTGGATGACAGTTGATCCGAAAGCTTATCGCAATTGTGTCCTTAAATTTTTCTGGGATGATGAAAAAACCCCTTCTGTGGAAGTGCCATTAGGGGATTTCTTTGCAAATGGACATGGTCTGCGTTATAATGTTAATTCATTACCAGTTGCTGTTAATCCATCTGGGGGATTCAATTGTTATTGGCAAATGCCATTTAAAAAAAGATGTAGAATCACGATTGAAAATCAACACCTTGAAGATATTAATGGATTTTTCTATCAGATTAATTATTCCCTTTGTGACATTCCAAATAATTCAGCATATTTCCATTCTCAATGGCGAAGAAGTGTCACAAGTCGAAAGGATCCACAACATATTATCCTCGATGATATTAAGGGTAAAGGACATTATGTCGGCACATTTATCGCCTGGACACAACTTTCTAATGGTTGGTGGGGTGAAGGTGAAATAAAATTCTTTATTGATGATGATAAAGAGGATCCAACTATATGTGGAACAGGAACGGAAGATTATTTTGGTGGTGCCTGGTGTTTTCAAGATACATATTCCACAGCCTTTCTCGGTTATCCCCTTTGGAGAAAAGTGGAGGGTGAAGTTCCAAAGCATGCGATGTATCGCTGGCATATAATGGACCCAATAAGGTTTGAGAAAAATCTTCGGGTTACAATTCAAGCGCTTGGTTGGTGGCCCAATGCAAAATATCAACCTTTAGCAGATGATATTGCATCAGTAGGTTACTGGTATCAGACGGAACCACATGGCAAATTCCCTGTTTTGCCAATTCCTGAAGAAAGATGGTCAAGATAACTTAATAAATAGTTGAGTATAAATTGTAGCGGTCAGATTTATCCGACTAATCAATCACATCCGATAAATCACACCGTTACATCTAACTTGAATTGAAAGGTATTAAGGATGAAATTTAGGAATTATTTTATTTGTTTTATATGTATATTATTAACTTTGTCAGGATGTCAGAATATCAAAATGTTTAGAAAAGAAGAACAAATGAAAGAAAAAGTTTCTCCTATTACAAGACAAGAATTATTCGAAATAACTCTTCCTAATGGTTTAAAAGTCTTAATTAATGAGAATCATTCTTCACCAGTAGTTGCTATTGATGCCTGGATTAACGTAGGTTCTCTCAATGAAGGTTCGTTTCCTGAATTGAACGGTGTAACTCATTTTCTTGAGCATATGATGTTTAAAGGAACAAAAAAGAGACCTGCTGGAGAATTAGATAAGATTGTTGATTCGATAGGTGCTGAATGGAATGCAGGTACCTCAGAGGATTTTACTCATTATTATATTATTTCCGCAAAGGAATATATTGAAACTGCTTTGGATGTTTTATCCGACATATTGATAAATTCAACATTTGATGCGAATGAACTCGAGAAGGAACGCCAGGTCATTCTTGAAGAATATCGAAGAAAAGAGGATAATCCTCCCGCACTCATCTGGACTCTTGCATCTGAACAAGCTTATAAAATTCATCCCTATAAAATGTCTGTTCTTGGTAAGCCTGAAACCATTAATAATATCACACAAGAAAAAATGTTTAAGTATTATAACACTTACTACACACCTGATAATATGGTGTTAATTCTATCAGGAGATATTAAACCGAATGAAGTATTAAGTTTGATTGAAAAATATTTTGGAGAGTTCAAGAGAAAACGCGGTGAATATCGAGATTCCTTTCCCGCAGAATATAATACGAAAGAAATAAAAGTTATCAAAAAAGAAGTCAACGAGATTTATTTTATGATGACATTCCCTGCTCCATCAATTAAGGAAATTAAAGATATTTATGCAATGGATGTTCTATTAAGTATTTTGAGTGAAGGAAGAACATCAAAATTCTATCATATTCTAAGAGATAAGAAAAAACTTGTATCAGCAATCAGCGCCTCTTTCGCTACACAAAAAGACCCGGGATTATTTAATGTTTATCTCAATTGCAAAACAGAAAACATTGATAAGGTTGAGAAGGAAATCAAAACGATTATTCAAAAAGTCCAAAAGGGCTCTGTTAAACCAAAAGAAATTGATAAGGCAAAAAAATTACTTGAAAACACCTACAAATTTAATAACGAAACAAATGAAGGACGCACAGGAACAATAGGCTTTTATTATATTGTTTCAGGCTCTAAGGACTTTGAATTATCTTATATTGATAACATAAAAACTGTAACCATTCAAGATGTTGTCAACGTAGCGAATAAGTATCTGAAAACCGATAATGCAAATATAATAATGATTCAACCGAATAAAGTTTCGGAGAAATAAGTTATGAACAATAAAAAAATATTTTTATGGGTAATAATAATTATGGCTATTATATCAACTAATTTTTCTGAAAAGGATATCAATATTTATTATCTCGGCAACAGTTTAAAATTACTGATTAAGCCAAATCCTTATAATGACATCGTTGCTATCGATTGCTTTATTGATGTTGGCTCCTATTACGAAAAAGAAGACAATAATGGGATAACAAATTTTGTTCAGAAAATGCTCTTGAAAGGCACAAAGAAAAGAAGTGCTTTCGAGATTTCCAATGCTCTTGAAGAAGTTGGTGGAATTATCAACGTAGCAACAGCTGAAGATTACGCTGAAATTTATACAATAACAACTTCTGCTGACATTGATATTGCCATTGAAATATTATCAGATGTGTTATTCAATTCCACTTTTCCCAAAGATGAAGTCGAAAAAGAGAGAAACATTATTATTTCAGAAATTAAGAGAGCTGAAGATAGTTCTTTTCAGCACTGTTATAAACTATTAAAGAAAGCAATGTATGGGAATTCCTCTTATGGACTTCCTGTAGAAGGCAATCCAGATGTTATTCAAAAACTTTCAAGAGACGATTTAATTGAATATTATAAAACATACTACGTTCCTAATAATATGATAATCTCGATTGTGGGCAATGTAAATCCTTCTGAGATTGTTAATAAAATTGATGAGGCTTTTGGATACAATAACGAATCGCAATTTGAAAGAAGTGTTCCTGAAATCAAAGCCGCAGCAAAAGGAAAGGAAGTCATTATTGAAAAAGATGTGATGCAAGCGATGATTCTTGTCGGATACCCGACTATGAGTATAGATAATGATGATTATCCACGATTAAAAGTTATGGATGCAATTCTTGGGACAGGTATGTCATCGAGATTGTTCACAGCCCTAAGAGATAAAAAAGGATTAGCATATGCTGTCGGTTCATTTTCTCCTACAAGACGTGATAAAAGTCATTTAGTTGGTTATATCGGAACAAAACCCGAATCATTAGTAGAAGCTAAAAATGGAATCATTGAAGAAATAAATAGATTGAAAAAAGATTTAGTTACGGATGAAGAACTCGAGAAGGCGAAGAATTCGATTATTGGTAGGTATTTGATTGACCATCAGGAGAATAAACGTCAAGCCTGGTATTTAGGCTGGTATGAGCTTATCGGAGTCGGACAAAACTTTGATGATTTATACATTCAAAAAATAAAAAATGTGACAAAATATGATGTGAATCGTGTGGCAAATAACTACTTTTACTCCCCTACCATCGCTGTTATTAAACCGAAAGAGAAAAAATAATTAAAATTTATGTTAAAAAAGAGATAATATGTCTGATCTAATAATACATAAATTGTTGGATTATTATTCTGCATTTGGTTTATGGAAATGGAGTAAGGAAGATCATTTACGTCCTCTAAATTTTCAACTTGATGGTGCTCGTTCCAAGATATTTGTAGAAGAAAATAGAACTCAAGATCATCCCATACAAATTGTTTTAAACTTGAAGTTTAACCTTATATTTGAAGATGCTCCGAAGGAATATATCATAGCCCTCAAATCGCGTGGAGATAAGGCAACTAAATTCGCTTATCGTATTTACAATTATTTCGTTGATACTATATCACGATTTGAGAAGATACTGCGTGTTTTTGGTAAGGTTCGAAATCTTACGTCGGTGAGTGTTCCTTCTATATATGACTTTTATAATTACAAAGGTATTAGTTGGCATAATAATGTTACTTGGCAAATAGAAAATCATACGCCTCAAAAATTCCAACCAAAGCTTGATAGCAAGCCACGAAGGAAAAATCCCCTCTTCAAACATCCACAATTAATAACAGTAGATAAATGGAAGCGATTTCAGACAGACATCAATACTAATCGTTTACCGTCTGATGATATTGTTGAGCTTCATAGGATTATAAGTGATGTGTATCCCAAGAGCAAGCGTATTCCTGTAGTTGAAGCAGCTATACTAATAGAAAGTAAGTTAAAAACATATGCAGAAGCAGTTTTAAAAGAAAAGGAATTTAGTCAATCAAAAATCAAAGAACTAAAAGATGATATTACATTTAACATCGTACTCAATCTGCTACTTCCGCTGACCTTAACAAAAACCGAGATAAAGCGTATAAAACAGTGGCTTCCACTTGTTGATCGAATCCGTAAACTTCGTAACGAAATTGTACATAACAATCTACAGGATAATGTAATTACTGAGAGCGAAGTGATCAACGGTATCTTTTCTGCGGTAGACCTATTTGAGTTTATAGATGGGAAAATTAAAAAGTAGGTTAATCTCGAAGATGTTTTCCTTTATGTTTTCGTGAAATTTCTGTATTTTAAATTGATCTCTTTACCATATATAAATTTTATAATGAAATAATTTATCCTTTTATCTTCAAAATTGGACTTTCAATAATTATATCAGTCAAGTCTTTCAATTCTAATTTCATTTTTCGTGATTTCATTATTCCGTGTTTCAGTGATTTATCTTCTAAATAATATATATTTAATCATACAAAGCTGACAACTTTAACAGGGCGTTCTGTGGCGAGTTTTTTTCGATGGAGCTTAAGCCGTTCAATTTCCTGTAATGTTTCTGCTGTTAAATAACTCTCCCCACAATCTGGACAAATTACTACTGGAATATCCTCTATAACCAGTAAATCCTTTCCCTTTCCGTATGTTCTGGCAATCTTGCGAATATTCGCTTTTTCTTTTCTACATATATCACATTTCATAATTTTTATTCTATATTATTTTTTATAATGTGAAATTTAATCACGAAAACACGGAATTACAGAATCACGGATAGAAATTAGTTGATTACTCTCAATAATTTTACCAGTCAATTCTTTCAATTCTAATTCCATTTCCGCGTTTCCGTCCTTCAGTGCTTCTGTGATTTCTTTTCACTATCTTATTTCAGATAAAATCAAATTTAATCACGGAAACACGGAATTATAGAAACACGGAATAAATCAAATGATTAATATTTTGATTCCCAATTTTGTACCTTCAATGATTTTACCGTTAGTTCTTTTAATTTTAAATCTATTTCTGTGCTTCCGCCCTTCTGTGCTTCTGTGATTTCTTTTCACTATCTTATTTCAGATAAAATCAAATTTAATCACGGAAACACGAAATTACGGAATCACGGAATAAATTAATTGACTACTCTTTTAATTTCCAATGTTGCTTTAGCAAAATTTAATAGTAATCCAACATTTAAGCCAGTTGCTTTCAAATACGACCTTAACTGTGCTAAATGACTATTATCAAATTCTTTTACTGTTTTTAATTCTACTATTACTTCTTTGTTTATTATCAAATCCAGCCGATGGAATCCAATCTCTTTACCATCATAAAATATTTTTATTCCTTTCTGTGTTTCTACTTCTAATCCTTGTTTTGCCAATTCTATTGGCAAAGCAGTTTGATAAATTGATTCTAAAAAGCCAGGACCTAATTTTTTATGAATTATTATCGCACATTCAATAATTTTACCTGTCAGTTCTTTTAATTTTAAGTCCATTTCCACGTTTCCGTCCTTCTGTGTTTCTGTGATTTATTCACTACATTATTTATAAAGTATATACAGTGATAAAAACCAATTAATCACGGGAACACGGAATTATAGAAACACAGAATAAATTAATTAACTACTCTTTTTATTCCCAATATTGAACCTTCAATAATTTTCTCAGTCAGTTCTTTTAATTTTAATTCCATTTCCCGTGCCTCCGTCCTTCAGTGCTTCAGTGATTTATCTTCTTCATTATTTATAAAGTATATTCAGTGATAATAACCAATTAATCACGGAAACACAGAATTATAGAAACACGGAAAAAACCAATTTACTACACTTTCTATTTCCAAGGTAGCACATTCAATAATTTTACCAGTCAGTTCTTTTAATTTTAATTTCATTTTCCGTGCTTCCGTCCTTCTGTGCTTCTGTGATTTATCTTCAATATTTCCTCATCAATCCAATCACAACACCTTGAATCTGGATATTCTTTTCATCAACAATAATCGGTTTCATATTCACATTTGCAGGTTCAAGGTGAATCTTATTTTTCCTACGATAAAATTTTTTGATTGTTACTTCATTATTATCAATTAGTGCGACAACTGTCTCACCATCCTTTGCCGATTTCCTCTCTTCTACAATCACATAATCGCCATTTCTAATATGTTCATCAACCATTGAATCACCAACAACTTTCAAGGCAAAGGTCTTATTCTTATTCGTAAAACCTGGTGATATTGAAATAGATTCTGGATTTTCCACAGCTTCAATTGGCTTCCCCGCAGAAACTAAACCTAATAATGGGATTTCATTACTAAGACTTTGAAAAGCACTTTCACCTAATTCCAATGAACGACTCCTGTTCCATTTCCTTTTAATACATCCTTTTTTCTCAAGATTAACAAGATGCTGATAGACCGTTGCAATCGAAGAAAGTCCCACACCTTCACCAATCTCTTCTAATGAAGGAGAAAAGCCGTTATTCTTAATAAAACTTATAGTGAAATTCAAAATTTCTCTTTGACGTTTCGTTAAATACATATTCAACATCCTTATAAATTATTATGTTAAAATACATCTTAATATTAATACGAATAAAAAACGAAAGTCAATGAAAATATATTTGTTATTTTTTTACTAAAGATAATCAATTTTTTTAACGAAAAATAGCTTGACAAGGATATTCTCATTTAATACCTTTCGTTCCGATTTTACATTTTTTGCTACTTTTTTTATTTTTGAATGAGGTTTCATTCTTTATTCCAAAGAGGTGTATTTTATGCCGGAAAAAAAAAGAAAAAGAAAAACGAAAAATGACAAAGATGAAATTAATAAAGAGAATTGGGAAGAGGGAGAAGACCTTTTAGAAAGTTTAGATGAGCTTGACAAACCTGTGTTTATCGAAGATATCTTACAAATAGAACAAAATCGTTATGACGAGGATTATTATCAGAACTGGTAAAAGATTGATTATTAGTATGTGTAGAGACGTGATATATCACATCTTTACGTTAAATTAAAAAATAATGGAGTATATTTTGGTTTTTCTAAAATCAGTTTTACCCTTCTTAAATAAATCTAAAACCAAAAAAATTTTTAAAATTATCCTCAATATGCAATGGTATCCCCACATTCAATATCAAAGGGAGGAAATTGAATGCAATTTGACATTGTTAAGCTTCTCAATGAGACCGCAGAAATGGGTGCCTCTGATATCCATCTCCAGGTCGGATACCCACCAATATTCAGAGTAAAAGGAGTCCTTACTGCAGGGAAATACCCACCTTTAAATAATGAACAGATTCAGTCGTTCATTCAAAAAATTATGCCTTCCCGTCTTAATCAATCTTTTAATCAAACAGGTGGTGCTGATTTTAGTTATATGATACCGGGTGTAGCCCGATACAGAGTCAGTGCCTATAAACAAAGAACCACTTTTGGATTATCAGCCCGTGCAATCACACTTAAAATACCGACATTTGAAGAATTAGAATTCCCACCGGCAATAAAGCGAATTTCTAATCTCAGGAGAGGTTTAGTTTTAGTTACTGGAATGACTGGATGCGGTAAATCCACCACTCTTGCCTCAATGATAAATTATATAGGAAACACAAGAAACTGTAAAATTATTACAGCCGAAGACCCGATTGAGTATATGTTTCTTGATTGTAAAAGGAGCTTAATAAGTCAGCGTGAAATTGGGACAGACGTGGATACATATGTTACCGCATTAAAGCAATCATTGCGTCAGGACCCCGATGTTATCTTGATTGGTGAGATGAGAGACGTTGACTCCATAAGAATCGCTATCAAAGCAGCTGAAACAGGTCACCTCGTTTTTAGCACTGTTCATACAACCAATGCACCCCATACCATTGAAAGAATTATCAGTAATTTCCCTCAAGACGAACAAGAATTAGTTACAGACCAATTAGCACTAAATTTAAGGGCAATAATATCACAACGACTTGTGAAGCGTGCCGATGGCTCTGGTAGAATTGCTGCGATGGAAACATTAATTGTTAATATTACGGTAAGTAAATTGATAAAGGAAAATCGACTCCTTGATATTCGTAATATAATGATGACAGGAATCGATGATATGCAAGTCTTTGACCAAGCTCTTGCAAACCTATATAGAGAAAATAAAATAACATATCAAGAAGGGGAAACAGAATCTGACGATATTCATGCTTATAAGCGATTCACACTCGGAACGGCTGCTTCAGGTGATAAGGGTGTTATTATAGGGTAATAAAATACAATAAATTATTTCACAGGATTTGCAGGATTTTAGTTTCTAATCTTGCAAATCCTATCAGAAATATGTTAGCTTTTTTCTTTAGCTTTCGTGTCCTTCGTGGTTCTAATGTTTTCTTTAATCTTACCTAATCTTTCAATTCCTCAAAGTTAATAATTTTTAAAATATTTGTTTGCATATTTTGTTGGTCTTATGATATACTCCTCAATTGTTATTCTATAAAAAATAAGATTAAGGGGTAAGGGAAAATGTGGGAATTTGTCCCAACAGGAATAGAGGGGCTTGACAAGATATTAATGGGAGGTATTCCACATCCAAGCACAGTTCTCATTGAAGGTCCTATCGGTAGCGGAAAATCTGTGTTAGGTATGCAACTAATTTATACAGGAATTACAAAGCAAAACCGTCCTGGAATGATACTTGCCCTTGACAAATTTCCCAAAATGCTTTTCAAGGATGCTGAGAACTTCAGCTGGAATTTTAAGGATTTAGAAAAAGAAAATAAATTTCAGTTTATCTCTGCTTTTCCTGATGATTTGATTCAGCCTTTTTCCCATACAGTTTGTCGTGCAGAGGAATTAATAGATAATTCTATAGCCAAAATCAACGCTCAAATATTACTCATCGATAGCTTTTCACATTTGTGGCGAATAAGTAATAATATTGATGAATTAAAACAAATTTGTGAAAAAATTATTGCCTTTCTTAAAGCTAAGAATCTCACCTCTTTTATTATCATATCCAGGGATGAATATCCTGTACAAGGAACCTTTTTTGAAGAATATTTCGCAGATGTCATTATTAAACTTCATAATTATCCGTCTAAAGATTCTCTATCAGGAGAAAATATTCGCTCAATAGAAATTGCCAAGAGCCGTGGACAGAATTGTATTTCGGGTAAACATAGAATCAAACTATCTAAAAATGGGATCTCAATTTTCCCTCATAGTTTTATTGAACTGAACGAAACGCGCGATTGGGAAATTAGTAAAACAAAAATTCCAACCGGATTACCCGAACTTGATAAACTCCTTGATGGTGGCTTATTAGAAGGTTCTACAACACTCATTACAGGAATACCTGGTTCTGGCAAAACTACTTTCTGTGTTCAATTAGTTAAGAATTTTCTTGATACAAATAAAAAATCGCTCATCGCTTCTTTTGATCCTGGGAAAAAAATTGAAAGTGACCTTACCTTTTTAGGAATAAATATTGAAAAAGCTCAACAATCTAATTCTCTTCATATCATAAAACAGAATCCAATCAATCTTAATTTAGACGAGTTTATTTATGAGCTGGAAAAGATTATTAAAGAACAAAAACCTCAATTGGTTATAATCGATAGTTTAACTGATTTTGAATCTTCTATTGAAAACACTATAAAATTAAGAAATTATTTACATCTAATCATTCATTTGTTTGAAAAAAATAATGTCATAGGATTATTAACCTGTGAAACACGTTTTAACGAACCCATAAGAAGCCTATCGGATATTGACCATTCATATCTTGTTGATGGTGTAATACATTTGAGTTTGAGTGAAGAAGATAAGAAACTGTCTCATGAGATTAGTGTTTTGAAAATGAGAGGAGTTTCCTGTAATGCTGAAAGAAGAAAATGTATTATTGATAATAATGAATTGAAGATTTATATATAATCAATATTAAATTTGAAAAACTGTAACTCGACATTTATGTCGCATCATTTTGCAAAATAAATCAAGCACTACATTTTTTATATGGTTAATTTTAAGTTTGAAATTTATATAAGAAGGGAATTATGATGAGAAAAAAAATCAATCTCTTAATTATTTTTCTCATTTGTATCAATCTTTTAACTTCGGGATTTCTATTTAAAAAGAAAAAAATTGAACCCGTAGAAATTGAACTGAAAAAGGAAGATATTTATACTGAACCCGCTATTAAACCTACCGAGACACCTATTCCTGAAAAAATTGAAGTTAAAAAAGAAGATTATACTTTAGGCAATGAAGGTCTTCCTATTCTCGTTGTAAATAATTTCAAAGCGGACAAAATTGATCCCGCGGTTATTAATATTATTTCTGACAAATTACAGTTTGATATCTTAAAAAATGGAAAATTCAGGATTATCGATAGAGTTAACCTTCCGAAATTATTTGAGAAACAAAATATAAAAACTCAAAAGGAATTCGAACCACTTAAATCTTATTGTGAAAAATTAAAGAAGATTAATGTCGATTATCTGATTTCTGGAAACCTGAACAATTATAATGAAACCTATTCTCTCGATTTACTTCAAGTAAATGTGAGCAATTGTGAAGTAGAACAAATTGCAAATGTCATAGCTAAAGAAAATCCTTCAAATTTAATCAATGAAATAGATAATGTCGCCATAAAATTTGAACCAAAAACAAAAGAAAAAATTGAAGAAATTATTAAAGAGAAACCAAAAGAGATTGAAAAATCTATTCCTGAAGTAAAATTACCAAGTAAACCCAAAGAAACTCCTGCCTCATCAAAAACTCCTGTTGAAGTTGTCGTGAAACCTACTCCTGAAGCAATTCCATCACCAATATCTCTAACGAAACCCGCTATAGAACCTGAAGCAAAACCCGCACCAGAATCTACTCCGTTGGAACTCGTTCAAGCAAAACCAGCTATTGAACCTTTACCAATACCTATATCTCCGGTATCCCCTATCGAAACCGCACAACCAACTCCCGAAGCTAAAGAATTAAAAACTGTCGAACCTAAAATTGCTAAATCGTCTGAGCAGGATTTATCATCAATAAATTCTCAACTCTCAGAATTATCAAAAAAAATTGAGATTATTGAAAAGAAATTAGACGAAAATATAAAGCTTTCAACAAATCTCGACCAGGCTATAAAAAAGAATCAGGAAGAAATTGAAAAATTAAAACTCAAGATGACTGAATCATCTCAAGAATCTGTTGCGGTCTTAGAAGGAATTCCTGCTGAACAATTATATCAAGATGCTTTAAAATTCTCTGAAGGGAGTACAGACAGAGCCAAAAAGCTTTTGCAGGCGATTAAGCAAGACCCAAATAATGTTATCTATCGTCAAAAATTGGCTAAAACGTATTATAGTCTGAAAGATTATGACAATGCTATTAAACAATGTGATGCGGCTATCAAAATCAATAGCAATGACCCTTATAATTACACATTAAAAGGAACAACATTATTCGAAAAAGGAGAATACAAAGACGCCGCAATTCTTCACGAAAAAGCTATTCTACTTGACCCAACCTATTCCAGTGCATATTACAATCTTGCCCTCACCTATGAAAAAATAGACAAAAACCTCGCCATAAAAAAATGGGAAGAATACCTCAACATCTCCAAAGACGATCCCACCCAACAAGACTGGATTCCTATCGCAAAAAAGAGAATGGAAAAACTAAAAATCGATACCGAAATGCCTAAATGATTTTGTCCCAGGATGTGTTATTTGGTTTAATAATTATATACTAAAAATAACTTGCAAATATTAGAAAATCTTAAGATAGTATTAAAGGTTCTTAAAATACTTTTTAGAAAATTGAATACATATCTACGTGTGTATACAATACTTGGGAAAATAACAAAATACTGTTTTTATAATAACTAACACATATGGAATAAAATTCAGTAAGAATGAGACAATAGATTTAATGAATAGAAATGGTTTAAAGGAACTTGCATTAATTAGACTTAAGGAAGTAGAATCATTACTAAAAAATGGACTTTACGAAGGTGCTTATTATCTTTGTGGTTATGTTGTTGAATGTGGATTAAAAGCATGCATCGCAAAACAAACAAAGCAATATGATTTTCCTGATAAAAATACTGTTAATGAGAGTTATACTCATGACCTTACTAAACTTGTCAAAATAGCAGGGCTTCTAACAGAATTAGAGAGCAAAACAAAAAGTGAGAAAAAATTTGAAGTTTACTGGTCTTGGGTTAAAGACTGGAAAGAAGAGAGTCGTTATAAAAGACATACTGAAAAAGAAGCTCGTAATCTATATTTCGCAATTACAGAAAAAGAAGGAGTATTAAAATCGATAGAACAGCATTGGTAGAAAAAGATATGGAAGATGGTAAAAGACTTATAGAAGAGTTAGATAAATTGGAATTCCCTATCTTAGCTGCTTTATGGTTTTATTTTCCTGAGTCTGATGAATGGCGTTTGATAATTGCCACTCCATTAATAGATGAAATGGGTCCCTTGGAGGCTTATACGCTTTTACAGTCAAAACTGGAAAAATTAAAATCATTAACAGAAATAACATTAAAAGATATTACCATTATTAGTCCAAAGGATGATTTGATAAAATCGCTGAGAATCGCAATTCATACTGGTTCAGGAATATCGGGAATTAGATTCACTGGTAATACAATTAATCAAGTATATATTAACGATGCTTACATTTATAGAGTAAAATAAGATTTCCGAAATTATTCACATACGCTACGTTGTTTTATAAATCTCTTATTTATCATATCCATTTTACAATACTCATTCGACGGATTTAATCACTGCTTATCTCTTTACCAATTTTTACAAATGTTATCTTGTCTACTATTAACTTTTAGATTTTTCAGTCGATAAGTTTAATGAATACAACTTCATAGGTGTATGATGAAAAGAATACTATTAATTATTTTTATTATTTTAACATATACATATTTATTTTCTGAAGAGGTTATTAATATCACAGATAATAAAGCTCAGGTTATTGAAACTCAGCCTATCAAAGATGAAACAACAAATTCTGCTTCTCCTGATATAATTCCTAATCTTTCTGAACCTGTTCAAACTGAACAATCTACTTCAGATATTCCTCAAACTGATAACACCAACAAACCGAGCAACCCAATAACCGACCAACCAACTACTCAGCCAATTGACAAACCTATAATCCAAACCGAAGCAGATAAATCAAAAGAGAATGAAACATTAAATTTATCATCACCTTCTTCAATCCCGGATACAAACAAAGATAAAGCCAAACCGATTGAACAAGACATAGTCCTATCCCCATTCATCAATGCTGATATACAACAACTTTCTCCTCCTCCAGTTTTAAGTGAAGAAGAAAAAGAAAAAACAAATTCTTTATTAACAAAAATTTTCGATGATCAAATACCCCTGATACCGAAGGAAAAATCAAAAGAGCAATCTATTAGAACATTAATTACATCAAGGGAGATTAAAAAATCCACCAAACCACAACAAGAAGTTGAAGTAATAGAAGAATTCAATTACTATCCAAAACAAAAAGAAGAAATATTAAAAGACTATAAATTAGAAGGCTATTTAAACATTAATACAGCCGATATTGACCAATTACAGATGTTGCCTATGATAGATTATAGAAGGGCATTGGCTATTGTTGAACATCGTAAACAAAACGGAGAATTTAAAAACCTCATTGATATAGAAAGCGTTTTAGGTATAGATAACATCATCTTCAGTAAAATCTTTCCATATATTACACTTACCGGGGCAAATACCCTAAAGTATGTTAAAATTAAAAAATAGATTGCCTTCTTGACATCCCATCAAAGATATATTGAAATAATAGTGATTTAAGACAATTTTTTAAAATGATTAAAACTACATTTTTTTACTTGCAATTCGTATCCCATAGTAAGTAATTTTCTGAACAAATTTATGTAGCGACGCGATTTATCACATTTCTTAGGTGTCATTGAAATGTAACACGAGATTTATCTCGTGAATATTAGGCGACATAAATGTCGCACTACACTGCTACAATTTTGGAGGTAATCTTGGAACTATTAGAAACGAGAAGTCTTGTTAAGGTATATGGAGATAGGAAGGTAGTTGATGATGTAAATATCAAAGTTCAGCGTGGGCAAATTGTGGGATTATTAGGTCCCAATGGTGCGGGTAAGACCACTACCTTCAATATAATTGTCGGTCTGATTAAACCGACAGCAGGCTCTGTGTTTATAGATAATGAAGATATTTCTCAATTACCCATACATATCAGGGCGAGAAAAGGAATAAGTTATTTACCGCAGGATGTGTCAATATTTAGAAAATTAACTGTAGAAGAAAATATTCTCGCTATTGGCGAAGCTATAGGGCTTGACGTTGATGCAAGAGAAAAAAAGCTTCAACGCCTTTTAGAGGAATTAAATCTTGAACATCTGGCAAAGAATAAGGCTTATACACTTTCGGGAGGAGAAAGAAGAAGAGTTGAGATAGCCAGAGCATTAGTCCCATCACCAACCTTCATTCTTCTTGATGAACCGTTTTCAGGAGTAGACCCAATCGCCGTATCAGAATTACAAACTCACATCGCACATCTAAAAAGTAAAGATCTTGGAATTTTAATTACAGACCATACTGTTAGAGAAATTCTACAAGTTACAGATTGGGCGTTTTTACTGTTTGATGGAAAAGTTGAAGTAGAGGGAACGGCAGAAAAGATAATTAATGACAAAAAAGCACGTCAATCATATTTAGGTGAAAAATTTACTATGTAAATATTGTAACACGAGATAATAAATTTTTCAAAAATATTATTCACAATTTTATAATTATATATGTAGCGGTCACATTTATGCGACGAAATCGTATGATAAATCGCACCGCTACATTTATGAACAGTAATTATGGACAATTTATTATCTCATAAATACACTGCGACATAAATGTCGCCTTACACTTATAAGAGAGGCATTCAACTATGGAAATAAGGGTAACCAGCCGACATACGGAAATCAGTGATGAGATTCGTAAATATCTCGAGAACAAAGTAAAGAAATTAGAAAAATATTTTAGTCGAATAGTTGAAATTCATGCCATCCTTGATAAAGAAAAATATAGATGCTCCGTAGAAGTAGCTATTCAAACTAATACGGGTAAAATTGTTGCTCAACACGAAAATCAGGATATGTTATCATCTATAGATTTAGTAATAAATAAACTTGAAAGACAACTTAAAAAACTTAAAGAAAAAAGGCGGGATTTGAAACGGGGTGGAAAGGAAGATAAGTATCTAATCACTCCAGAAGTTTTAGCAGACCAAACTGTCAAACAATTACCCAAAATCTCTGATGTTAATAAAATCTTTTTAGAAAAAATGACTATTGATGATGCGGTTTTAAAACTTAATTCTGTAAAAAGAAATCTCTTTGTCTTTTTAAATTCTTCAACAGAAAATATTAACTTATTACATAAAAACCAGGATGGAAGTATATCTTTAACAATCTTAGAAATTAAAAAATAATAACAGACATCTTTGTCTGTTCGATAGAGTAAGAAAAATGGACCTCGATTTCGGACAACCTATTAAAAGGGATGACATAGAAATTGCAAAACTGTTTGAGGCTGAACTCCTTAAACTTAAGCTCATTTCTGGAGAAAAAGGCTTAAATAACAAGATAATCACAATTGAGCTTAATAGACCAGGTTTAGCTTTCACAGGCTTTTTTGATTATTTTTCTGATTTTAAGATTCAAATTTTTGGAAAAACAGAGCTCTCTTATTTATTGCAACTCAGCGAAAAAATGATGAAGAAAAGGCTAAGAGATATATTTGCTTATAATCTTCCTTGTGTTATTGTTACAACAGATCTTGAAGTACCCAGTTACTTAAAATACCTATCAATTAAGAGGAACATACCTGTTTTATCAACGCCATTACCAACAACTTATTTTTCTTCTCAGTTAACAACATTTCTTGAGAAACTGCTTGCACCACAATTAAATGTGCATGGTGTTTTAATGGATGTTTATGGCGTGGGAGTCCTTATAGTTGGTAAAAGTGGAGTGGGTAAAAGTGAATGTGCTCTTGAACTTGTTGAGAGAGGTCACAGACTTGTTGCCGATGACGTAGTAAGCATAATTGCACTAAGTAATAATGTTTTAATTGGGCAAGGCTCAGATGTCCTTAAACACCATATGGAAATAAGAGGCATTGGAATTGTAAATGTGGAGGCACTATTTGGTGCTGGTTCAGTTCGGACAAGTAAAAAAATCTCACTCCTTGTCAATCTTGAAAAATGGGCTGAAGAAAAGCAGTATGAAAGACTCGGTTTCGATAGCACAAACTATAAGATTTTTGATATTGATATTCCTTTAGTCACTATTCCAGTCGCCCCAGGTCGAAATATCAGTATCCTCATAGAAGTGGCAGCATTAACTGAAAGGCTTCGTGAAAGTGGGTATAATCCTGCCCTTGAATTTAATCGCAATTTAATAGAGAGAATGCTAAATAAAAAAAATAAATCACTTGAGAACAATGAAAAAGATTAATTTCATATTTGGAATCCATAATCATCAGCCAATAGGTAATTTTGGATTTGTCTTTGAAAATGCCTATAATCAGGCTTATTTGCCCTTTTTGGAAGTAATTGAGAAGCATCCAGAAATTAAGATGGCTTTTCATTTTAGTGGTCCTTTGATTGATTGGATTGACGAGAATCATCCTGAATTTTTTGATAGATTAGCTGAATTTGTGGCAAATGGACAAATCGAAATGATGACGGGTGCATATTATGAGCCTATACTCCCCATTATTCCAGATGAAGATAAAATTGGTCAGATAAAAAAATTAACTGAATATATTAAAAGGCGCTTTGATTACGATGCAATCGGAATGTGGGTTGCAGAAAGGGTCTGGGAACCACATTTACCTAAACCTATTAATCAAGCCGGTGTGAAATACACGGTTATTGATGATAACCACTTTAAATTTGCGGGACTGACTGAAGAAGAAACATTCGGCTTTTATGCTTCAGAAGAATTGAATTATGCCATTAATATTTTCCCAATTAGTGAAAAATTAAGATATACCATTCCTTTCAGACAGGTAAAAGAGACAATTGATTATCTCCGAGATATTAGCACAGAAGATGGAAAAAGAATAGTAGTAATGGCGGATGATGGTGAAAAATACGGTGTTTGGCCCCATACACACGAACATTGTTATACAAAAGGATGGCTGAATGAATTCTTTTCTGCACTTGAAGATAATTCCAGCTGGATAAATATAATTACATTTAAAGACGCAATAAGTAATTTTGCACCAATTGGGAGAATTTACTTGCCCACGGCTTCTTATAGAGAAATGATGGAATGGGTTTTACCTCCACAGTTTAATCATACTTATGAAGAATTAAAAGAAGAACTACAACAGCTGAAGTTATACGAAAAAATTAAACCATTTTTTAAGGGTGGCTTCTGGAGAAATTATTTCCCGAAATATCCCGAGGTTAATCACTTTCATAAGAAGATGTTGAGAATTAGTAATCGTCTTAATGGCTTGGATGATAATCTCAAGAAAGATAAAACGTTTATTGAGGCAAGGAACTATCTCTGGAAATCCCAATGCAACTGTGCCTATTGGCATGGTATTTTTGGAGGACTTTATCTCAATCATCTTAGATATGCTGTCTACAACAATCTTATCAAATGTGAACAACTCATAGATAAAATTGTTCGGAAAAATGAAGATTTCATCAATCTTGAAGTGATAGATTTTGATAGTGATGGCTACGATGAAATAATCATAGAAAATAAATCACAAAATCTTTACATATCTCCGAGATTAGGAGGTTCATTACTTGAGTTTGATATAAAAGAGGTAGGATTTAATTTAATCGATACCTTAAGCAGAAGAGAAGAAGCTTATCATATTTTGGCAAAAACTGCGAAGCTTTCTTCGGACGAAGAAGAAACCGCTACGATTCATAGTGAGATTAAAGCGAAAGAGCGCGGGCTTGAGCAATTATTAGATTACGATTGGTATCGAAGGAGTTGTTTCTTAGACCATTTTATGAATCAATCAGCTACATTGACAGATTTTAAAAAAGCTAAATATCCTGAGGACGGTGATTTTGTTAATCAACCTTATAGTTATGAAATTAAGAAGAAAAAAGATGGTTATCAACTAAGACTTCATCGAGACGGTGCTTTATATCGCCCTGATAGTGTGTTCCCAATAAGTGTTACAAAGATTATTATCGTCGATAAAGAGGATCGAAATATTTTACCTGTTTCTTATCTGATAAAAAACAATTCTGTGAAGAAAGTTGAAACAATATTTGGTGTAGAATTTAACATAAATCTCTTAGCAGGCAATGCCGAAGATAGATATTACAATGTTCCTGGGATACAATTAGAGAATAAAAAACTAAATAGTATTGGAGAAATAGAAAATATTAAAGAATTTTATTTGGTAGATGAATGGCAAAAAATTGTTGTTAAACTCATTGTTGATAAAGAAGCAAAATTCTGGAGATTCCCTAACGAGACGGTCTCACTCTCAGAAGACGGACTTGAAAAGGCATATCAAGGCTCGGTAATTCTTCCCCATTGGAATTTAGCATTACAACCAGAAGAGGAATTTACTGTAACAATCACATTAAGTATTGAAAGTAAAAAATAAGAAATTCATAGTAGTGCGACATTTATGTCGCAGGTTTTTGTAGGGAACGGTTTGAAACCGTTCCCTACAGAGATAAATCTCGTATTACAACTAAAGAATGATTAGCACACAATGGAAGACACTTTTAACAGAACATTCGTAATAGAAAACCAGTTGGGATTGCATGCAAGACCTGCTGCTCAACTGGTCCAGACTACACATAAATATCCCAATGTTGACGTCAGGATTACAAAGAACGGTGAGACTGTTGATGGCAAAAGTATTATGGGTGTCCTAATGTTATGTGCTGAATTGGGGAGTAGTATTAATGTCATAGCAAAAGGAGATGGAGCTGAACAACTGCTAAATGAATTAGAACAATTAATAAAAAATAAATTTGGTGAAGAATAAATTTGTAGCGGTCGCATTTATGCGACATAAAATATTTGTTAAATTAAACGTAGAGACACAAAACATTTTATCTCTACAATAAATGTTAATGTACTATCAAAGTTTAATTAATTATGAAACAAAATCCATTCAAAGGCACATCGGCATCACCAGGCATTATTATAGGTGATGTCTTTATCTTTGATAGCCAAAAATATGTAATAGAAAAGACCTTAATCCCACCTAAAGATGTCCCTCTTGAAATAAAAAAACTTAAAGACGCAATAGAAGTCTCTAAGAATGAAGTATTAAAAATAAAAGAAGCCGTTAACAGGGAAATTGGTGAGACTCAAGCCGCTATTTTTAATTTTCACCATTTAATGCTCGATGACCCACAGGTTCTCAATACTGCTTTTGAAATAATTGAAAAAGAGAATGTTACAGCTGAATATGCCATTCAGACAACATTTGATAAAATTATATCAAACCTTTCTCAACTCGATAATGCTTATATAAAAGAAAGACAATCTGATTATAATGATATATGTTTAAGAGTTATAGGAAATTTATCTGGTATTAAACATAAAACTTTAGAAACTTTAGACAAAAAAGTCATTGTTGTAGCGCACGACCTCTCCCCTTCTGATACTGCAAATATGGATAAATCTAAAGTTTTGGGCTTTGCCATAGAAATGGGTGGACCTACTTCACACACTGTCATTATGGCAAAGGCTCTTGAAATACCTGCTGTTGTGGGCATAAATAACATTCTCGGTTTTGTAAAAAACGGTGATAAAATAATTGTAGATGGAACAGAAGGTGTTGTCATCGTTAATCCGGATAATAAAACTCTCAAAAAATATCAAATAAAGAAATATGAATTTGAAACAGTCGAAAAATCACTGTTTAAATTAGCTCAACTTAAAGCAAAAACTTTAGATGGTTATGAAGTTGAGCTGGCTGCCAATATTGAGCTTCCGGATGAAATTGAACACGTTAAAAAACATGGTGCTAAGGGAATTGGTCTTTTTAGAACAGAGTTCATATTTTTACGAAAAGTAGATTTGCCTACAGAGAATGAACAGTTTGAAGAGTATAAAAAGGTTGTTAAGGCAATGTCACCAGACCCTGTTATTATCCGAACTTTTGACCTTGGTGGTGATAAATTTATGTCTAAATCCGCTCTTATGGAAGAGTTAAATCCCTTTCTTGGTTTACGTGCCATCAGATTAAGTTTAAAATTCCCTGATATGTTTAAAACCCAGCTCAGGGCTATTCTTCATGCAAGTGTCTATGGTAATGTAAAAATACTTTTCCCTATGATTTCAGGAATTAATGAGTTTCGCCAGGCAAAAGGATTGATTGAGAGTGTTAAAGAAGATTTTAAAAATAAAAGTATTCCTTTTGATCAAAATATCCAGATGGGGATAATGATTGAAATTCCTTCTGCGGCATTAATAGCTGAGTCTCTTGCTCAGGAAGTTGACTTTTTCAGCATCGGAACAAACGATTTAATTCAATATTTGTTAGCTGTGGATAGAGGAAATGAAAAAGTTTCTTATTTGTACGACCCACTTCATCCATCTGTTCTGAAATTAATTAAGTATGTTATAGATAGTGCCCATAATAATAAAATCTGGGTTGGCGTCTGTGGTGAAATGGCAGCAGAACCTGTATTAGCGTTTATTCTTATTGGATTAGGCGTTGACGAGTTAAGTATGAGTTCACGCGCAATACCTGATGTAAAACGGATGATAAGAAATATTCGATTATCAGATGCAAAGACATTTGCGGATAAGATTCTAAAACTATCTGATCCAAATAGAATCCGTAAAGAAGCAGAAAGAGCACTGCTCAAATTAATTCCGGATATGGTATTGACGTAATGATAGGATATTCATAGTGACGTATATTAAATTGGAAATTGTAAATTTAAAATTTCCAATTTTCAATCTACAATAATCTAATGGGCAATTTTTGCTAAAATGAAAAATAAACTTATTGGAGTCGATATTGGCGGAACAAATATTAAAATTGGTATCCTCACCAAAGACGGCAAAATAATTCATAAAACATCAATTCCTACATATTCTATTGTAGGGGACGCATATATGCGTCCCTTACATCCACCGGAAAAACCCCAAGATATTGTCAAGAGATTATGCGATGCCGTTAAAAACTTATGTTATAAGAACAAGATAAAACTAAGTGAAATTGTGAAAATTGGTATCGGATGTCCAGGTCCCTTAAACTCTAAAAAAGGTATTATTTACAGTACACCCAATCTTTTTGGTTGGGAAAATTTCCCTTTGAAAAAGTGTATAGAACGCCATCTAAAAATTCCTACGGTTGTTAATAATGATGCAAACTCCGCAACTTATGGCGAATACTGGTTAGGAGCAGGCAAAGGCTATTCCACAGTAGTTTGTTTTACACTCGGCACAGGAATTGGCGGTGGAATAATATTGAATGGGAAATTATTTAAGGGGATTGATGATTCTGCTGGCCATTTCGGACATACTACCATTGTCCCTGATGGACCCAAATGCGGATGCGGAAATAAAGGGTGTCTGGAGGCATTAGCTTCAGCACCCAATATGGTTAAACGAGCTATTTCTAAAATTAAAAATGGAACAAGAACAAAGTTAATTGTTTTATCCAATGGCAATTTGAATACTATTACAGCCAAAATGATTCATATCGCAGCAATCCAAGGTGACAAATTTGCGAAAGAATTATTAGCAGAAACAGGAAGATATTTAGGAATAGCTGTAGCAAACGTCTTGAACATCCTCAATCCTGAAATAGTCATCTTCAGTGGGGGAATGATAGAAGCAGGAGATTTATTATTTAAACATATCAGAAAAGAGGCAATGAAACGAGCGCTTCCACAACCTGCTAAAAGAGTTAAAATCGTTCCAGCAAAATTAGGCAATAATGCTGGTATTATCGGTGCTGCAGGATTGGCATTAGTGGGAGATAATATTTAAAATCAGAATAAAAAAAACAGGGATGAACAGGATAAAAATGTAGGGAACGCACAATGTGCGTTCCGAATGTAAACGTATTTCTGCGTCCCCTACATTTTCATTTATTTTCTGTTTCACTTGCATTCGGATTTGGATTATGAAGTGAGCAATAAACGGTTGTTTTATCGTCACTAATAGAGTATATTCCCCCTTCAGGGCATTTCTCAGGAATTCCTAAATCTTTAAGAGTCGGAGTTTGATCTGAATTATTAATCACCCACTGTTGAAGCTTTGTCTCATATGTTTTAATATTACTTATACAGGCGGTAGATTTAGATTTATTCATCGAATACTGATACATACTTACCTGATTTTCCAAATTCTGTTGAGGTTTAAAATACTGCCAGGTTAAATAAAAAATTATTACTACAACGATTAATAGAATTATAAGTGCAAATCCTTTTTCTCTTCTTTTCATTTTCATTCTCCGGAAATTATTAATAATACAGATTAACAAATATATCTCTTATAAAGCAATCATTATCTTTTATTTATGATCTTATTGTCTTAATATATTACCTTAAATCAATAATTGTAACTTCTATTATATCAACATATTATAAATTAATTAATTATACCTTTTTCTTTATCTTTTCTTTTAATTTTCTCCACCATTCCAAACGTTTTTTTATCTCTTTTTCAAATCCGAAGTCTGAAGGTTTATAGAATTCTTTTCCGATGAGTTTCTCGGGAAGGCATTCTTGACCGGAGTAATGCATTTCATATTCATGGTCATATTTATAATCCTTACCATAACCTAAATCTTTCATTAAATCAGTAGGAGCATTGCGAATATGCATTGGCACAGGTTGATAACCCGATTCCCTAATCTCTGCTTCCACACCTAAATATGCCTTATAAACCGCATTACTTTTGGGAGCTGTGGCAAGATATATCGCTGCTTGTGCTAAAGCTAATTCTCCTTCTGGAGACCCAAGAAAATGATAGGCTTCCTTCGCCGCATTAGCAATGACAAGGGCATTAGGGTCAGCATTTCCGATATCTTCAATTGCAAATCTGACCATTCTTCTGGCAACATATAGAGGATCTTCTCCCGCCTCTAACATTCGTAGCAACCAATATACCGCAGCATCAGGATCACTACTCCTCAAACTTTTATGCAAAGCTGAAATTAAATTATAATGCTCCTCCCCTGCTTTATCATACATCAAAGCCCTTTTCTGATAAGCATCTTCAACGTCTTTTCTCGCTACTGTTAACTCTTTAACATTTTTCCCACCCTTATAATTATATATAAATTCGAGAGTATTCAAAGCAATTCGAGCATCCCCATTTGCCATTTCAGATAATTTATCAAATGAATCCTCTTGAAAATTAATCTTTATCTGACCCAATCCTTTTTCTTTATCAGCTATTGCCATCTTAACTATCTCTTTGATTTCATCCGCACTAAGGATATTTAGTGTAAAAACCTTACATCTTGAAAGTAATGGGGAAATAATTTCGAAAGATGGATTTTCAGTAGTGGCACCAATTAATGTAATTGTTCCATTCTCAACAAACGGAAGGAAGGCATCTTGCTGAGCCTTGTTAAATCTATGGATTTCATCGACAAAAAGAATCGTTCTTTTATTGAAATTGTTTTTACTATAGTAGGCTTTATCAATGACCTGTTTTACATCCTTCACACCTGAAGTTACTGCACTCATTGAAACAAAATCCGCATTAGAATATTTTGCAATAAGGAAGGCAAGTGTTGTTTTACCACTTCCAGGTGGTCCCCAGAAAATTACAGAGGTCAATTCACCTTTCAAGATTAATTGTCGTAAGGGGGCATTCTCTGATAAGATGTGCTCTTGACCGATAAATTCTTCCAGAGATTGAGGTCGCATCCTATCCGCGAGAGGAGTGAATAAATTTTTCTTTGATTGAGTTTCTTTCTTAAATAAATCCATAAATTATTAATTTAACACTGACAATTTATAATTCATTACGGATATATTTTATTCAAATTGTCAGTTGTCAGTTTTACAATTGTAATTTTATTATTATATTACTTAATCTCTCTTAATACAATACCAGAGAGGAGTTTAGGATAGAAGAAAGTAGATTTTTGAGGCATTCTATCATTTGCCAGGGCAATTCCCTTAACTTTTTCTAAAGGGGTAGGATTCATAAGAAAAGTTATTTTGCTCTTTCCAAATAAAACCTTTTCTATTGCTTCAGCCATATCATTTGTAAAAGAGATTTCTGATTCATCAAGTTCAATCTCCGGATTTCCAACCCATAATTGCATAATGACATATCTTTGAAGTATGGTAACATCCAATGATTTTTTCATATCGGAGATTTTTTCTTCAATTATATCATCGTAATCAACATCATCTCTCAATTTAATCAAAAAATTTCTTCCATCTTTCATAACAACACCAAATGCAGTTTGGATGCCAGTATATTGTCCTAATTCAGTTGTAAATCTTTCTCTTAATTCCTCAACATTCTTCGAAACTTTAAATTTTTTTGTCTCGAAGGCTTCCTCTAAATCGCTTAAGAACTCATCGTGGTCGGTTCCAAAATCGTCGTTCAAAATTCTATGTATTGGCAATATGCTCAAACCTTCACTTTCCGAGTTTGTCAAATACATCATCACATAATCACTTGGTAAAGGTTTCGTTGGTTTTTTCTTTAACGATTCCCTGATTTCATTCTTATAATTCAATGCGGTTTCATATCTGTGGTGACCATCGGCAATAAATATTTCTTTATTTTTGAGAGCTTCTTTAATTACGTCAGTATCCTCTTTCTTGTTAATAAGCCAAAGTTTATTGATTATACCATTTTCATCTGTGAATTGCGTAACGGGTTTTTTAGATGTATATTTATCAATTATTTTTTTGATTTTTGTTTTAGTATCTGTATATATGGAAAATACACAGCAACAGTTTGTCTTGCAAGTTCGTATCAACTTAAACCTATCAGCTTTTGGAGCAGCAAAGGTGTTTTCATGAGCATATATACTCCCCCCAGTCTTGAAATCTTCCAATTTAACAAGACATATAATCCCCATTCTTTTATTTGATACACCCTGTGGATACTCGTATATCTGCTGATAAATATAAATAGATTTCTGACCATCTTCTAATAAGACACCATCACGTTTCCAATTATTTAAATAATTAGCCGCACGAGTATATTTGTTATTATATTCATCATCATTAGCTTCATCCCTACCAAGAATCAATCTAATTACATTAAACTCATTTCTTCTATAATAACGATCTTGCATATCCGGACTTATAACATCGTAAGGAGGGGCAATAAGTTCTTCCAGTTTTAAATTGATATTAGGATTATATCGCAATCCCTTAAAGGGTAAGATATCTACCATATTTTGAGCTCCTCTTATTCATTATAAAATTCAATGAATTTATGTTACAGAGTTGCTTGTTCGTCAACAATATTTTTCGGAAAATTCTATTGTGTATATTAGTCCTCAGATTTTAAAGCGATAACCTATTCTCTGGTATAAAAATTTTCTTAAGTAATGAAATTAATCTTGAAAAATTGATACCAAATGTCAAGCTAATATATAATTAATAAAGGTAGTGTTTCAATATTTTGTCACACAAAATTTATTTCTTTTTAACAAGCCGTGTATAAACACAGATTTAATGCATTCTAAAAAACTAACACAAAGTGAGATTGTTTCCTTATCAATCCTTTTATCTCTGAAACCTATTTCCTCATTCTAAACCCTCTCCCAATGGGAGAGGGAAGGGTGAGGGCATGTCATTCTGAACGAAGTGAAGAATCTCCTTGTAATAGTTGATTTATTAAGCGAATATAACTAAAAGGATAAAAATGTTGAAAAAAGCAGTTGTCTTATCAAGTGGTGGATTAGATTCAACAACAGCAGTGGCAGTAGCTAAAAATCAGGATTTTGAGATATATTCTATTAGCTTTGATTATGGACAAAAAAGCAGGAAATATGAACTCCGATCAGCAAAAAAAGTTGCCAGATTCTTTAATGTAAAAGAGCATAAAATCTTCAAGATTGATTTACGAACTTTAGGAGGGAGCGCTCTTACAGATATAATCAATATTCCAAAGAGAAGAAGTTTGAAACATATTCAAAGAGAAATACCAGTTACTTATGTCCCGGCAAGAAATACAATCTTTTTATCCATTGCCCTGGCTTATGCTGAAGTCATTGGTTCTCAAGATATTTACATTGGCGTCAATGCAATTGATTATAGTGGTTATCCTGATTGTAGACCAGAATATATTAAAGCCTTTCAAAATTTAGCTAATCTGGCTCTAAAAATGACAATAAGTGGTAAGAAGATAAAAATTCATACACCTCTAATTAATCTTAAAAAAAGTGAGATAATTGAATTAGGTATAAAGTTTGGTGTCGATTATGGATTAACTCACACCTGTTATGACCCTGATGAAAAAGGGAGAGCTTGTGGGGAATGCGATAGTTGTATATTGAGGATTAAAGGATTCAAGCAGGCTAATTTAAAGGATCCAATCATTTACAAAAAAAATATGTTTTAAACCTTTGTATCCCATTAATATTGACAAATGTTTTGCCATTTTGTAAAAATGCGAATATAAAAAAATAGTTAACCTGAGATTTCTGAAATACTACCAAAATGATATGAAATACGAGATTGCTTCGTCGGCTAAAGCCTCCTCGAAATGACACATTACGACTCATGTAGAGAACGCAGAGAAAAGATATAAATTAACAGGGATCGAATGGAAAGCACTAATATAAAAATAACAAATAAGATTCAACCAATAATCTGGTTTTGTATAGGAATTTTAATCTGGATTTGTGTTTATATTTTATTCAGATTATCCATTACAAAAATCAATTATGAGGATATTAACTTCCCTCCAATTAATCCTAAGTATCTTTTCCCTTTAATTTCCAGTATAGCACTTATTGTTACATCCATAATAGCAATTGTTACGAGCGTTAATATTAAAATTACACAACCGTTTTTGATACTTGGGATTGGAATTGCAGTAATAATAAATCACTTTTCTCATTCCATCTTTAAAGAAAAAATCTTTTTAAGTTTTCTTATCAGCGATTTATCCATTATAATCGGGGCGATATTTATTGGCAAGTTAATCACTGATTTTGTATCTCAAGTTAGCTGGATCATCCCGATAACAATTGTGCTGATAATTACTGATTTTTGGAGTGTGTATTATGGTCTCTCAGCGAAACTGATACAAAAAGAAGAAATAATGAAACACTTCGTAACCTACTATCCAAGCCCTGGAGAAAAAGCTCCTTTGCCATTATTAGGAATGTCGGACTTTATATTTTTAACCTTATTTCTTGCACTTTCTCACAAATTTAAATTTGGTATAATGAAAAACATATTATTTATGCTTTTAATTTTGGTTCTTGTATTTGTTCTTGTTTTTTATACGCAAAGTCCAACACCTGTCCTTCCATATCTTGGGATTACCTTTGTCCTTATAAATATTAAAGACATCGAAATCAAAAAAAAGGAAATCATTACGACATTTATATTTGTCCTTATAGTTATCGCGATACTATTAGGAATTTCATACTTAAGTGATTTAAATATTTAACAACAGGAGAAAATAAGGATTAAGACAGGCATCAGAAACATTATAAAAAATATTTTCCTTACTGACCTATCGGAATCTTCTTTCCTTAAAAAAGGGTTCTATTCCTTTTTGACTTACATCATATCACTTATAAAAAAGTTTTCAAGTGATAGATGCCCCGAAAAAGCTGGAGCTCTTGCCTTTGCAACCCTTCTGGCAATCTTTCCCATTATCGCCGTGATTTTATTCCTCATCCCTGTTTTCTATTCTGATAATGCTGAACAAGCACAAGTCTTACAGGAATACATAAAGGATTTTATTACTTCTAAACTTTTTCCTGTCCAGGATTATGAACTATCCCAATCCCTTGTAAATTATTTTAAATCATTTACTGAATACTCAACGAAATTAGGCATAATTAGTCTTTTAACCCTTATTCTTGTATCCATATTTTTATTCATCACAATTGAAAGGTCCATAAATGAGATTTGGCGTGTTACGGAACAAAGGTCTTTCTTTAAAAGAATCCTATTCTTTTCAAGCTTTCTAATCTGGGTTCCTTTATTGATAGGACTTTCATTTTTCATTTCAAGTTATCTTATAAAGAGAATCGAATACGTTGGGAAATGGGCACCTCTATTTTATCCATTTTTCCTGACCGCGATTGCATTAACAATTGGAAACTATCTAATTCCTTATCCAAGTGTGAAGCTAAAATATGCTCTTCTTGGAGGAGTAATTTCTGGAATTTTCTGGGAGATTGCTAAATATTATTATGGATTATACATCTCAACATCGCCCATATTTAAAAGCTTTATTCATACCCTCGGAGCTATCCCAATTTTTCTATTATGGATTTATTGTACCTGGTTAATCATATTATTGGGTGTGGAAATCACATACATCTCACAGAAACGAAAAATGGTCTTGAGTGAAAATATCAGTAAATTACAATACTCTCACAAGATTGATATTGGTTCGACAGTTCTAACTGTATTAACCATTGCTGAACATTTCAACACCGGTAAGGGAGGAATTAGTATCGAAGATATATCAAGAAAAACACATATCAATAAGGGAGAATTAGATAGGATTGTCGAATATCTTGAGTCGAATGAGTTAATAAAAAAATTAGCAGACGGAGAATCCTACATTATAGCCCGACCACTTAATCAAGTGAAATTGTCTGAAATCATAAAAGACATCAACGAAAAATCACTTAATGCAGCATTAATCTCAACAAAATTTAATGCTGAAAAATTAAATTACAATGATTCGACAATAGCAGAAATAATCGAAAACCGTAAATGAGTATAATTTGATTTACTAAAGTGATTGTTTAAAAACACCTAAAAGCGAGATTGCTTTGCTTACTTTGTTCGCTCGCAATGACACCTTTCGTTTCCTCTCCCCTTGTGGGAGAGGGTTAAGGAGAGGGGTATGTGTCATTGCAGTCTAAATACTGATATAAAAGGAAGATAAAAATGATTAAAATCAAAAAATTAATTTTATTACTTGTCTTAACCTTTACCTTATTAATTGCATCAATTTATGCCACAGAATTTACTGACTGGTTAAAGGTGCATAATCTTGATGATTGTGAGTATATCCAGATTGGTCCCGGGAGTTTTTATAAAAAAATAGATATACCCGAAATCCCTCTTTCAATCAATATCATAGAAATAGAACTAAAAAATAAATATGTAAACATTGATTTACAGAAGCCTGATGATTCCTTGGTAGGAAAAGGAATTGTCAGCAATATGGTGAAAGATGAAATTGCCAAAAACAAGAGAGTTATTGCTGGTATAAATGCTTCTTTCTGGGAAAGTGATAAACGGCCTGTTGGTCTTTTTATTGATGAAGGAGTGATGTATAACACAAATAATTATCGTAGCTCACTTATAAAAACAAAACATGGGAAATTTGTTATCTCAAAAACCAACCTCGACATATCTTTTAAGTTTAAAAAGGAAAAAGTAAAAATAGATAATGTTAACGGTAAAGATGAAGCTGACAAAATCGTAGTTTATACATCACCATTCAAAAATGAAATAACATTAAAAGATAACGAGACAGGGATATTGGTTGATATTGGTAATCACAAATTTACTCCTACAAATAAAATCAAAGGGAAAATTGTAAAGTTTCTTGAGGCAGGTCAAAAGATTACTCCTGAAAAAAATACAGTTGTTTTAATTGGAAATAAAGATTCTTTAACCTTTTTAAAAAATGCCAAATTGAATAATAAGGTTAAATTTTATATTAAAAACTCCATACCCCTACCCTTCCCTCCCCCATTAATAGGGGGAGGGTTATGGAGGGGGGTTAAATCTTTATTTAAGGATGATATAGAATTTGCTGTAACTGGCGCGCCTCAAATCGTAAAAAATGGTCAAAACATATATCAAGGCATCGATGAAAAACTCTCGGAGAGCTTCATTAATACTAAACATCCGAGAACAGGTTGTGGAATCACAAAAAATAATAAAACATTATATTGGGTAGTTGTTGATGGCAGGCAACCAAATTTTAGTATCGGAGTGAATCTTGATGAGTTTGCTCAACTCTTCTTGAAACTCGGTTCATATAATGCACTTAATCTCGATGGAGGTGGCTCTTCATCTATGGTTGTCGGTAATCAGATTATGAATGCCCCTTCTGACTATACAGGTGAGAGAGTTGTATCGGATGCAATATTATTATTAAGTAAAGCACGCACCTACGAGCCTGAAAAAGTAAAAATAATGAATTACGATAATAATTTTGCCACAGGCTCAAAAGTAAAAATCTTCTCAGCTCTTTTTGATAAAACCTACTCCCCTATTTATAATATTGTAGGGGACGCATATATGCGTTCCTCATCCTCCCCTACAGGTGGGAAAGAAACTCTCTCATCCTCCCCTACAGGTGAGAAGAAAACTCTCTCATCCTCCCCTACAGGTGAGAAGAAAACTCTCTCATCCTCCCCTACAGGTGAGAAGAAAACTCTCTCACCTTCTCCTACAGGTGGGAAGGAAACTCTCTCATCCTCCCTTACAGGTGAGAAGGAAACTCTCTTATCCTCCCCCTCGAGGGGGGAGGAAATGGTGGGGGTGAAAGGATTGGAAGCTGAACTTGAATTAAGTTGTGAAACTCAAATAGGTAAAAGTATTGATAATAACTCTATAAAATTTTCTTCAGAGCAGACAACGGGTAAAATCCAATGTTCATATCCCTCATATAATTTAAAAGATGAAAAAAATATTTTCGTTCAAGACATTGATAAATTACTTATTTATCCCGAAGAGCTTAACCTGACTGTAGGTAAAAAACAAAGGATTTTCGCAAGCGCATTCGATAAAAATGGTAATAGATTACAGCTGATGAATGAGTTTATTAATATGACAAGTAGCGATAATGAGATTCTCGATTTCGAAAACAATGTAATCGCCGTTCCCAAAAAAGAAGGAGAAGGAATTATTACAATTGATACAGGGAAGATGGTAAAAGTTTTGAAGTTTAATATTAAACCCGAAGAAAAGAAAGAAGAGAAATAATAAAATAGAACACAGATTATCACAGATTGGAACGGATACACACAGATTTTATTAAGTAAAAAATTTAAAAGATTGTAGGGAACGGATATATCCGTTCCTCAAGGACATACAGGATTATCAGGATATTTGATAAAATGTAAGAATGAAAATCCGCGTAAATCCGTGTCTAATATCCTATGTATCATCCGATTAAAAATATCGAAGGCAGGCTTGTCAAAATATTTTCTTTGAATTATCAGTTGTCGGTTTTACATTTTTAATTGTCATTATTCTCGCTGCTCTCTGTGGTTAAATTTTTGTCCCGTTTAGAAATGAATTTCTAACGGGATTAGTAATTTATTATTTCCTGTCTGCGTGCTCGCACAGGCAGGTTAGACAGGATTAACTGGATTAAAAGGATTTTTCAACAGATGGTTTAAGCCTTCTGTTGAAATTGAAATCTGAGATTTGATACTTCTTAAAGTTTAAGTGTGACATTGACGATAACGTTTCCGTTGCAAAAGAAGCCTGAAAGGTTTGGATGCAAGTCTTTTGCAACATGTTAGCCGTCCGTTGCAGGCATTCATTAAAATAGAACCGTCCCATTTTTCTTTTCTCGTGATAAGTCAAAATGGCTACGATAGATTCGACTCCAATATACTCAAGATTTCTGCATCAACGGTTTCGTCGAATTTGCGGGCAAACAAGCCTTGACTTGCTAGCAAGAATTCGGCGTCTTTGGATGTGAAGTCTTTCGGACGTAACTTTATTGTTCCCATCGGCACCCACACAATTGTCCTTTTATCGTCGTTCACGATAATTCCCTTGTAGCTAGTGTTCATTATTACCGTCTGAAAGAATCCTTCATCAGATATGAAGGTGTGCCGATAGAATTTCTTGAACCTTTCGACCTGAGGGCTGTAGCTTACAAATTCACAGAACTTCCTGCTCGAGATCATCCACTGAGTTCCAATATAAGGAGTCACACCTCGAAGATACGGTCGCTTGATAGGAATGCGTAGTATCCTGTTGCCAAACTCGATACAGTAGTTCTCGATTCGAGATAGTGTATCAGGGCGTATCTTTCTCTGGTTAGCCACTCTGATGAAATCGTTTCCTATATTGCGGCTAAGAAAGTCTTGGATGTGCGTCTGTGACTTTAGGGGGAAACTCTGTCCGCTAAGGTTTATGAAGAATTCCCATTCCGAGCCGATCTTCAATAACTCCTCGATGCCTCGCAATTCAGCATCTACCATGCTGTATCCCCCCCAAAGAATGCTTTTGCTTTTCAGCAAGGATGCGTTGGTAAAGCTTGACAAGAAATCTTGTATCTCCGTCTGTAATCCAACGCCTGATCTCTTGTCCACATGTACCAGGTAGTAGTTGGCGGGATGGTAAATTGCCCTAAAGAGTCTTTTGAACTGGCAGGGATACCGATGCACCAAGATAAGGTATGCGATCCTGTCCTTAACGATCTCCTTTCTATCATGGCAAGCCTTTCATGGTTAGGATATGGCTATGCCAGAATTATTTTCCGAATACGATGGCTTGGCAGAAAAAATGGGCGACGCCTTTGCATACACATACAA
>Ga0315274_10001476_pt1 | contig 36043 bp, 31 predicted proteins | sample YL17G02_20_MG_FD_203700 | JGI IMG/M metagenome (GOLD analysis project Ga0315274, IMG submission 203700) | Sediment microbial communities from Yellowstone Lake, YNP, Wyoming, USA - YL17G02_20 | ecosystem: Environmental > Aquatic > Freshwater > Lake > Sediment | place: USA: Wyoming | collected...
GAAGACGCGGAGCTTTGGAACGCGAACTACAAGAAGCTAAAGAAACAAATCAGGAAAGTTTCCGACTTCCATAAGAAGTTACTTCGGGCCAAATAGCGAATCCCGCCACAAGTTATTGAGTAATTACGGGAAACAGCTTTTTTTATGAATAATTGAGGTTAGTAGCCCTACCTGACAGCTTCTCAACCCACGGCGGCCATGCTCTATCCCTTTTCTTTCAGCCACGCTCTTGAGCTTTCGGTCTCCGTTTGTTCTCCAGACGGAGATTCTCGAATGATTCCCGGGGCGATAAGGATTTGACGACGGATCGGGGGAAGTCACCGCTTCTTCGGTGGGGGCGGGGCTTTGGTTCCTTCGGGGGCCAACCCGGGAGGGGGTGCTGTCAACAGCAGTTGGTGCATGCGCTCGATGAGGTAGTCGGCGACATGTCGAGGATCCTTGTTCTGTTTCTGGAATGCCGCCATGGCGGTCTGATAGGCTTTCATGGCTCCGTGCTTGTCGCCGCCGGCCGAGAGGGCATCGCCGATGAGGGTGTGCGCCTCGATCGAGTCAGGAATCAGCGCGGCGGCCTTCCGGGCTGCGGCCAGCGAGTTGTCCCACTGGCCGGCGGCCGCGTAGTAGCGGGACACCTCGAGAGCATCCTGCTCGGCTTCTGCAACAGGCAGTGAGGCGGGACGTGGTTTGATGGTGACGATCACGGGCTGGGAAACCGCATGTCCTCGCCAAGCATCTGCGGGCGCGTCGGCAATGGTATCCAGAATCGCGGCGAGTTGCCACGAGCCCGGAGCGAGCAGGGCGGAGGCCTCGGGCGAAAGGCCCCAAGTAGCCTCGGTCGTCTCCGTGCCGTCGAGGACCAGCGCCTGCTTGGCGGGAGCGACGAGGAGCGACACCGGCCAATCGGGCTGACTGGCAGGGTCGTTAGCCCGGCGGACCTGGACATGAATGCTCTTTGGCCAATCAGGTGGCAGGACAAGAGTCGGCACACCCTCGCGCTGTCGGCTGAACGCCTCGCGCGCCTGCGACTCTGCGGCCGTGATCGCGCCAGCCTTGAGCTGTTCTCGCGCATCGGCGGCGATGGCCTCGCGGGCCGCGTTGGTCGACAGAGCGTTGGCCGCGCGCTGGTTAGCGAGGCGAATTGTCAGCAGCAAGGGAGTTCCCTGATGCACTTCCAGTTCGGTCTTATTGTTGATGTCCAGCGAAACATCGGGCTCGGGGGACAACCGGGCGGTCTGCACGATGGCGGGCAGCCCGGTGGAGTCCGAAGCCGTCGCCTGGCTCTTGCCACTGCGGGCGGCAGGCCGGTGCTGTACGTACCATATGACAATCAAGACGAACGCGACTGTCGCCACTACGACGCCAAAGATCAGAGCTGGTTTCCTCATGGGACCTTCGGAGGTTTGAGATCATTGACCTGGAACTGATGCAGACAATTGCCGCGAATGGCGTTGCCTGCGACCGAGCCGCCGGGATACCCAGCGTCGTTGATGCCGGTGCCTTTCGGGTCGGTACAGAAGAGCGTCCTGGCAAAAGGCCCAGCCGGGTAGAGTTCGCCCTGGATGAGGTCTCCTTCCGGTGTCTCCCGCCAAGCCCACGGGCCGCCGGCTTTTGCGTAGAAGTTCGCCCTCATATAGCGCATAATGCAATTCTCGACCCCGCTGCACTGGGCACCCCCTGCAGCAACCACCCGGCCGCTGTCGCCGGCGCCACCGGGAGCGTCGTGCCAGGCATTATCGGTGCCATAGAACATCAGGTCACGGGCATTGTAGTCGGCGTCCCCGTGATGCCAGAGGTTACATCCGTGACCCAGTTCGTGCGCCAGCGTAGAGGCCAGCCGATCCGGTCCGCGGGCTCTGCACTTGGCGACGTCAACGCTCACAAAGGAAGTTTCCTTCGGCGGGCCGATGTTCGGCCCCTCAGCTTTGCCCATGCTTCCGTCTGCGAACGTATGATTGCGTACGAACAACAGGTGCTGCTGTCCGAGGGTGGCATAGGCGCGGTTGCAGTTGATGACGTACTTGTTCTCAGCCCCTTCCTCCTCGGAGAACTCGCCCGCGCGGACAAAGTGAACGGTGATGCCCGAGGCCCGGAACAACCCGCAGCCCAGATTACCGGGATCGTGGATGAACAGGTCCTTATAGAACGGGGCTGTGCGGGTATGCACGCCGGCGCACTTGAAGCCGCGGTATTCCTCGTAGACCGACAAGCCGTCCCCATCCACGCCGTTGCCGCTGGGAAGCTTGTCGTCATCGGCATGCGCATTGGCCATGATCGAAGCCCAATACTCCCAATTATCGGCGATGCGGTTATGGTTTTCGTCAAAGGGCAGATTCAGCGAGCCGCGGTGGTCGTCGAATCCTTCGATTCGCACGGGCACATCGCAGTTGAAAGCGAGATCGCCGAACGCCCCATAATCGCGGCAGCCCACCGCAACAGTAAACTCCTGGCCGGCTTTGAGGTTTCCCGTAGCTTTCGTCCACGCGTCATCCTCGCCCTTGCCCTCGCTGGACTTCAGCTCCAGATCCGGGGAAGTCCCTTGCCGCTGGATCACGAGATCCGCAGTCTTCTTACCGTGGGCTGGGAAATTAACGCACACGCCTGGCTGAGTAGAGGAGTCCAGGCGAGTCTCGATCCAGAACTTCCGATCCGGCAAGGGTTTGCCCTTGATGCAGCGGATTTCCCCGGTGAATTGGAGCGTGCTGACGACTTGCTCCTCATTGTCGCCGCCCTCGGGCAGCCACTTCCGGTAATTGTCCGGCGGTTTAATAAGGCACTCATACTCGGCGGGATCGAGGTCGACTGTTACGCGGATGGCCCCGTGAACAATGGATCCGTCCGACAGATTTTTCTCGAGCGTTCCGGAGACCTGCAGGCCAAAGGGGTCCATTCGCCGATTGAAAATCCAGCCCTTATCCTCCCGCGCCTTGAGAGGCGGAATGACCAGATGCACATCCTCCGAAAACTCTCTCGAAGAACTCTTGCCGTCTGAAACTTCCTTCTCGGTCACAGGAATCGGGAGGACCGAGTAGCGGAAAAAGTCCAGCCCATCTTGGGAGTTAAACATCATCGACCAATTCGTGTTCGAGCCCAGCTGGGTCAAGGGCAGGGAGCCGAGGGTGTTGCGTGTCGTTTTGTACCAGCGCCACTGGGACTTGCTGTGTTCAGCCAGCCCTTTATCGTTAAACTCCTGGTCGCGGCGATACTCGGCGGAGCCGGTGCATTGGACGAGCTTGGCACGATCGCCGACCTCAAGCTTTGCCGGCTCATTGCCCTGCGGGAACATCTTGCTCGGCCCCATGTAATTCCAACCGGTTATGCGAGGTGATTGGGCTGGTGCGCTGATAGGGGTGCCGGGAACCTCAAATGAGTGGAGAAGGTCCTCATCGGGCACTTCCAGCACAATCATTCCGCGCAGGCTGCGAACTTCCGTGTCGCGACCAAAGTGAAAGATCTGACCCAAGGACTTGGTCTCCCAACTTCTCTGTCGGGTTTCCTGATAATCCAGCAGTATGCGCGCCTGCCGGTGTGTGGTGTCAGGTTTGTTTGTCTTCCCGACGTCCTGCAACGGCACCGCGACATCGTCGCGCAGCGTTGGCGGACTCTTGGGAGCAATCCCTGCAGCCAGCGCCAGACTCAGGGCTAAAGCAGCGAGAACTCTAGACATGATGGCTTCCCCGGACCGACGGTCCGATCGGACTCAAGCTTCGACTTAAGATAAGAAATTGCTTTCCTGCTGCGGTGGCTGAATGAGTATTCCAGTGCCAATTTTCCCTCATCCCATCGTTAGGGATGATAAATCGTAGCGTACTCGAATGTCAAGTTGAGCTCAAAACAGCGGAAGGGGAGCTCTGAAGACACAGAAAAGCCTAAAAGGGCCGGAAATCCTACAGACCTCTCCGCCCGGGGTCACCAGAAAATGGAGGTGCGGGTGTTATGTGGAGCTCCACATAACACGTGGAAATTATATACGGCCAGGGCCGTTTTTTGGAGAAGATTACCCTTCCCCTTCTTAATCATTGCTCCTAATCCCATCCCTCCCCCTTTATGCTTCCATCTAAATAAAAATATCGGTGTTGCAGTAATTCTGGAGTGGTGACCCTATAAGCGGCAGGACGACATAAGCTGCCAGGATTTTCCTAAAAGCCCATATTCTTTTGCTGTTCATGTTTTTTATGAGAATCTAAGTCTAAGTTTAATGGCAATCTGCGACGATGACAAGTCGTCTGAGGGTATAAAGCTTATTTTTTCTTTCTGTTCCTTTCAGATTACTTGGAGGCGTCTAATAACCACATGGCCCATAGAGACACGAGACGCAGAACGATATCTCCTACTCAAAGACACGAAATCCTTCAGCGCGACGGATATATTTGCGGCTATTGCGAAAAACCTAAACGACGAAAGCCCGCGTCGCTCGTCATCGACCATATCATCCCCGTGAGAGACGGAGGATATCATGGGCTTGAAAATTGGGTGACGGCGTGTCGTCCATGCAATCGAAATAAGTGGCTCAATAATCCGAATGAAAAGGGCGCCCCCAAGCTGTGCTGGTTTGGGGGGGAAGCCGTAGCCAAAGTCACAACTATGGGAAAGAAATTCAGGAAAAGAATTCCCGTTATTTCAATTCGATGTGGGCATGAATAGAAAACAGTCCATTAAGCCCCCCCCATAAGTTTTTTTTCAACAATACAGGAGTTCTCAGACAATGGGAATTCCATTTACCCTGCCTATGGGATTTCTGTTTACCGTGACCATGGGAATTCTGCTTACCATTGCCCTAGCAATTCAGCTTACCATTTCCAACGGGCTCGGGTCAAACAACATAGTGAGGGTCGGGGGGCAACCTACACCCGAACTCGCCTGCCCGTCAAGCTGTTATATCACCAAGAAGGCTTGACGCGTTCCAAAGCTCTTATTCGAGAAGCACAGATAAAAGCGATGCCTCGGTCCAAGAAAGAGGAAATCATTGATTCCTTACACAATCCAATTTTCAAACTTCGTAGGTGAACTCGTCATTTCTCCTCATCAGCTCATTTTTAAAAAAATGTTATAGGAATATTTCGTTTGCTTCTTCCTGATATCCTCGGAGGATCGGATTTCCGATCTATTCAACATTTCGACTGCAAATAGAATACTCTATTCTCTCTGGGACCTTTGATACTAATCACTCAGCAGGTCAAGAAAAGTTAGAAAATTCTAATTCTATTTTAATCTTGTTTTAATCCTGATATATGGATAATGTCCTATATTGATCTATTTAGTTATCTTATTTTTCAAATATCCATACCAAATCAGCGTCGACTTCCCAATCACCTGAGCTTAATTGTTTGTTACCATCGTAGATTACAAAAGAATTCGAGGCATCTCCATAAAGATCGCCTAATTGAAGCATTGCTTTTGGACTGAGCCCCGCAAATAAAATAAAAAATCCCTTGGGTTTGAGAGGATGTTCAATAACCTGTGCTAGTCCCTGAGAAGTTTTAGTATAATTTGTTCCATTACGGAAGAAGTTATCCCCACTAAACTTGATCGGAAATATATTCTCAAAACGCTTGGTGATTTTATTAGTTACAGGTCGACCAAAGAGTACAACACATTCAGTATTTAAATCATTGTCGGTTATAGCATTGTCTGGTTTAATCACTTCAGAACTCAATCCAAGATATTCATGATTGAACCGTTCGGCTGCTGTTTTGTTGGCTTCTGCTTCTGATACTGTTCCGTATATTAAGGTGATATTAGGATAGCTATCCCAAATGCGTGAGAGCTGTAAGGGCATTCTTTCAATCTTTAAAATGTCGTTATTTGTATCTACCTTCAATGTTAATGGTTTGTTCTCTGTTTGATACTCAAAATTCGTTATCCTGTCTCTCTGCCATATTGTAAAAAACTCTTGATCTTTTTCTGTCTCTAAGGAAAATTCAACTGGCAACGCAAAAAACGATTTTCCTGACTGAATTAGTTTTCCCTTTATTCTCCAGCCATTATTGTTTTTTTCACGTGTAACTTCATCGACTTTTAAATGCGGTAATCCATTTGATTTTTCCCATTGGTCAAAAAACCATTCAAGAGATTCGCCATAAATATTACCAGCCATTTGAACAAAGCGGCCGGTTTGAATGGGTATCGGGGAATTCGCTAATAGCCTTTCATACTCTGTTAAAAGTTTGAAAAACTTCTCATCACCCATGACTTTATGAAGCATATGACATACAAAAGCATCATAATTGTATTGAAGGGAGCGTATCCAAATGGGCTCATTGTATATCTTTGAGAATTCTGTATCCCGGTTCGTAATATTTCTTGAATAGTAGTCTATAGTACTCAATATCCCGTTTCGCCATTTTAACAATGTTTCACTCTTTTTATCTGTTGAGAAGAGGATTTCACTATAATCTGTCAAAGCATCAGCAGGGAATGGATCTAAGGTGTGGTAGACATTGCTTCTTGCGTTAACTATCTTTTTTATATTATATACAGCGGAAAGTAATCCTTCTGCTCTCCCATTTTGGATTGGGACCCACTGGAAACCATAACCTAAATTGTTTGTCTGGGGAGCATATGGGCCCAGGTAAATATCACGTCCCTTTGACATGATCACCTTATTATGCACTTGTTCAAATTGTCCTGCCTGGGGATCCACAGGTATCCAGCCATAATCGGGGAGATAAAATTCAGACCACATATGAGGCCCCAGTCCATGATGTTGTGCACCTGCAAATCCATCCTCAGTTAATACAGTATCCAATTTTGAATACATCTTTGAATTACTTTCGTTTAGAAATGGAGCCCATCCAATTCTCCCGTAAACACATCTCGCAGGAATTCCTAACGAACGGCATAAAGCCGAAAACAGGGCACTGTAATGTGAACAATCGCCGGTAAAATATTCTTCTCCGCTCCTTTCATCAATTTTTGAATTAGAAAACATATAATCGAGATTTCTATTCAAACCTTGATAATAGCGTATTTTTTTATTAACAAATGCTAATATTTTCTGTGCCTGGAGGTACGGATTTGTTTCATTTCCGATGGCTGCTTTGGCCAACTCCTTCACTTTTGGAGTGATATGAATCGTATGCTCCGATCTGGTATATAGTTTATATTCCATGCTTTTATTATCATATGGTTTTATGTTCGATGGATCGATTATTGCGTGTATATCATAGGATAAAAGCCTCACTTGAATGTCAACCCGGTAAGAAGGTTTTATCGGATATTTCCCAAAATCCCAGTAAAAAATCTTATTCCCGAATTCTGGATCAGTAAATTGGGAATGAGGCTCTGGTTGAACAGATATAATTTGAACATTTTTTTGAGAGTCCCATTCACGGGGGACAGGAATCCAGACTTTAAGATCCTGGTCTCTATTAATTTTTGCAGGATCCGGAGCTATCTCAAAAGACATCTCAACATTATAGACTCGAGGATTCCGATAACTGATCTGAGATGAATCTAATCTAGTGATAGGGGAATAAACAGAGACAGAAGTCTCTTGGGAAAGTAAAATTGGAAAGTCTAATAAAATCAAAGCGACAACAAAAATTACACAGTATAAAATATTTATAACATGACTTGATTCAAAATTCTGGTCACAAATTTTAGTGATCATGATCAATCTCCCATTTAATTAGTAGATTGGGCAGCCTAACTATTATTTATACTGCTACAAATCCTCGCAGAACCGCTTGGTCCCAGGATTTTCTGAGTGACATTTCGGGCACTTGATGGCCATTGCTGACCCCTTCTTTTTGGGATGACTAAAGATTAACAAGGAATGGAGGCAGAGTCAACTGGGCCGGAATCCGAACCGGCACGGATATTGCTATTTTCGTCATACAAGCACAACTTCGGACTGAGTGTCAATGGGCGGGGACGAGATAAAGAGCTTCATGGTAATCATCAACCATCTCCTTCGGGAGTCGGTGACTCCCGAATTTGGATATATTTAAGGGAAATCAAATTTACGAGAGATTCGAAGTCCAGGACAGACTTGTCTGTAATGACGTTTCTGTCAATAGTATTTTCTCAACGGTTTTCCTTCAAGCTCAAAGAGCAGCTCCGGATTACGAATTCGTATCTTTGAGAAATCTTCCCCTCAGGATGCGTTTTCTCTAGAGGAGCGATATAAGTTATGTCCGAATTACGCATCGGCCGAACTAATAATACAAAACGACTTGACATATTAGTATCAGATTAGTATCATTGTAATGCCTAAGAAACTTCGCGAGCTTATGAAGGAACTCGAGAAGGCGGGCTTCGTCGATCGTGGAGGCAAAGGAAGCCATCGCAACTACATGCATTCCTCGGGCGTCATTTTGACGCTTTCAGGACACCCCGGCGATGATGCCAAGCCATATCAAATTAAGCTGGTCAAGGAAAAAATCAAGGAAACATTGACATGAAACCGCGGGACAAATATCTGAAATTAGTTGCCTGGTCAGAGAAGGACCAATGCTATGTCGGCTCCGTTCCGGGCTGGATCGGCGATTGTTGCCACGGGGACGACGAAGCGGACGTCTATCGGAAACTCTGCGAAATCGTCGATGAGTGGATCGAGATTTATCGAAAGGACGGCCGGCCCCTCCCTCGCCCGACAAACCGAAGCTATTCCGGCAGATTTGTATTGCGAGCCGGCCCGGAAATGCACCGGGCCCTCGCCGTTAGGGCTCTCAGCGAGGGAGATAGTCTGAATTCTTTCGTCATCAAGTCTCTCAAGAAGGCCGTTTAGGGGAATTATTGATAACCTTTAGGGGGGAATTCTTATAGCGGATTTCGAGCCTTGAGGCCGGGAAATAAGAAAAGGCCCCTCTCTAGAAAATAAACGGTTTTTTTGGCTGAGCTCTTTGGCCTCGGGATTCAGCTTCCGGACGGCGATCATCTTTTGAAAAGCTTCCTTATATCATGACATGGGGGTGTGAATTCGCGGTTGCTCAGGGGAAAAGGCTGATCATTCTCCCGTAAAAAGAAACCAGTCCGGAACGGCCCAGATATCTCTCCTGACTTCTTCGAACTCCTTGCCTCGATAAATAATGATCCCCGTCGGAGCGTTCTTATGCTCCCTCAAGAATATCTCGAGACTGCGGCCGTCTCGGGAATCGGCGTTGGTAGAAAACTTGACTTCGAGCGGCAAGAGTTTGTCGCGGTCCCTCATCAGGAAGTCCACTTCCAGCCCCGCGCTGGTGCGATAAAAGAAAAGCCCTGGATCTCCGGGCTGAAGGTCTTTCCACTTGATGATCTCAGAAAATACCCAGCTCTCATAAGCAGCCCCTGAGCTCACAGCCATCTCTCCCAGCACGGCGTGGTTGATTCCGGGATCCGGGAAATAGATCTTCGGACTCTTGATGAATCTTTTTCCGACATTTTCATAGTACGGCGTGAGGAGATGGCACTGGAAGGAAAGCGTAAGGAGGCTGACGTATCTTTTTACGGTGTTGACGGAGAGTCCCAGGTCCCGAGCGACTTCGCTCAGGGAAAGAAGGCCGGCCGTCCGCGCGCAGAGGAGCTTTTGGGCCAGAGCGAAGGTATCAATATCGGCGACCTGCCCGACATCTGCCACGTCTCTTTCAAGGTAAGTCTTGCGGTAATCTCGCAGCCAATTGATCTTGGCCGCAGGGTCCTTTCTTTGCCAGACTGTGGGAAAGCCGCCCCATTTCTGGTGTTCATCACGAACACGGATGAGTGCCCGGGCCCGTTCGGCGGACATCCTCCGGAATCGTCCTCGAGCCTTTTTCAGCGCATCCTTGTCGGCCCAAATTTCGGAAAAGAGCCGCGGGGGTCCGCATTCCGCTGCTTCGGACAATGAAAACGGGTGCAAGTTGGCAAGGGCGATGCGTCCGGCCAGGGATTCCCGAATTTTCCTGAGAAGAAGCAGCTGGGAAGATCCGGTGAGAACATAAGTCTTCTTCCCTTCCGCCGCTTTCCGGCTTTCCCGGTCGACGATGAGCTTCAGGGGATCGAATAAATCGGGCACCTTCTGAACTTCATCGAGCAAAATCAGCGGGCCTTCGAGCCCTTCCAAGACTGAAATCGGTGAGGATTGCGTTCGCAGCCGTTCGTCGGGATCATCAAATGAGATATAAGAAAATGGGGTTTGAAGAGACTGTGGAAGAATGTCGCGGCAGAAAGTCGTCTTTCCTGTCTGCCGGGCCCCGGTCAGCGCCAAAACAGATTCGGATTTAAGCCTGAAGAGAACGACTTTGATAATATGTCTCGGAATGATTTGCATGGGGCTATTGTAGCAATATGATTGCAAAATTGCAAGCGAATATTGCAGTGAAGATCAGGCCGATAAAATTTGGACCTTTTCCCGAGATTTATTTGCCCGGCGGAGGTATAAGCGGCAGGTTGAGCCAGGCCAGGCCGATGTCACGTTTCATGTGGCTGGCACTCGTGCCGCCCGGAGCGTCGTAGAGCACGGCGAGGCGCCGGCCAACCTGCACGACTGACGGCATCCCGATGCAGTCTTTGCTCCAGGCGCAATTCTGGCCGTCCAGCACGATCGCCCTGTCCTTGCGGTTCCAAAGGCCAATGCCAGTAGGGCGTGCTTCATTAGTCAGACCGATATATCTATATATTTGACCTTTGTGGACGGCTCGAGGATCTCGGACCCTTCTTTTCTCAGCCCCTCCAGGTGGAACTTGATCGCGCTTTTCATGCGCGAGATCGTCATTCAAGTGGCCGGCGATCGTAACCAAGCCTTTTTTATAACTATGTCTATACTGGCTGTGGCTTCCTTTTCTTCTTACCATGAACCAGCCATCCTGTTCAATCATTTTTATGACATCTTTGACTTTCATGGTTTATGATGTCCTGGCATTTTATAGAACGAAGATATGATCAGGTAATCTCATAGCTGCCCTTGGTTTTATTTTGGGAGGCTTTCCGATATAATTGGCTGGGTGCGGCCTGATGGAAAAAGCTCTTCAAGTCATCGAAGAAATGACCCGCCAGGGGGTCATCAAGGCCTATGCGATCGGCGGGGGGATCGCGGCGACGTATTATATAGAGCCCGTGCTGACCTATGACCTGGATATCTTTTTCATCCCGGCCAAGGACGGGCTGGACGTTCTCGCGCCGATCTACGATTATGCCGGAGAGCGGGGATTCGGCACTCACGCCGAGTCGGTCCTCATCGAGGGATTCCCCGTTCAGTTCATCCCGGCCTACAATGATCTCGTTCGCCAAGCCGTGGAGAACGCCGCGACCCTGAAATATCGCGACGTTGAAGCCAAGGTCGTCACGGCCGAACACCTGGCAGCCATCTCCTTGCAGACAGGCCGAGCCAAGGACAGGGAACGTGTCAGCAGGCTGCTGGAGGAAGCGGTCATCGACCGGGCAGTTCTCGGCCGCATCCTGGAGTCCTTTGGGCTGGCCGACAAGTTAAAAAAGCTCGAGAAACAATTCCATGAAGAATAAGGCCGCGGAGATCGTCTTCCGGAAAAAACGCGAACGGCGTCGCCAATTAGCGCGGCTTCCCTTCGAGAAGAAGATCGAGATCGTCGTCGAGCTCCAGAAGACGGCGGCCGCGATCCGCAAGGACCCACGCCGCATCGTCTGGCCCATCTGAATGGTACGAGGATCTCGGACCCTTCTTTTCTCAGCCCCTCCAGATGGAACTTGATCGCGCTTCTCATGCGCGAGATAGTTTCTTTATTAGCAATTACGCAAAAAACCGGCTTGCGGAGATGCGGAAAAAGCGCGAATCCTGTTTCTTAAAGACTTGATTCCGGCTGGTGATCTGGAGGAAAGGTATGTTCCCCAGGGCGTTGGCTTGATCGAAATGGTGGCGGGCGATCACATCATCCTGCAGCTTGGCTTCGAAGAGGCACCAGGGCTGTCCATTCCGCAGGATCAGGAAATCCGTCTCCTTTCCGTCTCTCGTCCGGACATACATCAGCTCGAAATCGCCGATTCCCTTGTCGTGCCAGAGGTCGATCATCGTTTTCAGCTCGACGGCGACATAATTCTCGAATCTCTTGGCGGGGTCGAGGGCGCGGCCCCAGTCGTAAAAGTAAGCCTTTTTCTCTTTTTTGACGGCCCGCGCGATTCTCTGGTGATAAGGGGTAATCAGAAAAAGGGCATAAGTCAGTTGCATCGCGGAAATAGAGTTCTTCACGGTCGTATAACTCGTCTCGATATCTTCTGTCAGGGCATTCAACGACAAGGGCGAGCCGACGCGATCAGGCATGATCTGCATCAGCGTGGCGATGTGCTCAACGGCCATGATCCTTGTCAAATCACGAACGTCTTCCCTTGTCAGATAATCCACCATGTCCCGCTGCCACCGCCGATAGAATGTTTCGTCCGCCTTCAGGAAAGGCTCGGGGAAGCCGCTGTAGTGAAGGAGCTGGTCGAGGAGGTCCTGCCGGGCCGCGCCCCGACTTAGCTTTCTTTCGATAAACGTCAGAGCGCCTTCATCAGGGGAAGGCTCAAGATGGGCGAAGCCCGCAACTTCGGAGAGCGTTAAAGGGTTTAATCGAAAAAGGAAATAGCGGCCCGCCAGCGAATCTCCCGACCGCCTGAACCAATCCAAGCGGGCGCTTCCGGTGACGATGAACCGGCAGTCATTCTCGTATTTATCATAATAGCCCTTGAGGATATTCTTCCATTTCGGCATCTTGTGGATCTCGTCGAAACAGATCCAGGGCAGCAACCCGTGTGATTGGATAGCGCGCATCGGGCTCTCAAAGAAGCTATAGTCGGATTTATAGGTGTCTCGTACCTCGCGGAGGTCCCAGTTGTAATAGAGGTCCTGGGAATCGTTGAGAGAGAGGAAGTGACGGGCCAAGGTGGTTTTGCCGGATTGACGCGGGCCGGTGATGAAGCGCATCTGCCTGCCGATGGAAGGACCGAAACAAAAGCTCTCGAGATGACGTTTAATCATGCGACTATTTTAACTGATGAGTAAAAAAAGTCAAGGCTTTTTTAACTTATGAGGAAAATTTGCCGAGACGGGCAAAGAGAAGGATCAGGCATGAGATCGCCAATAAAAGCGTCATTCGCGAAAAAATCGAAGTCTCCTTTTAAGGAGAATTGTCAATAACCTCTATGAAAGATCATTCTCAGTAATAAATCCGATTTTCCTGGGCTTTCTAGCCCCCTTGGAAGGCATCATCAATTGGCGGATAGCTTCGAAGACTATTTGAAATTGCTCATCGTATTTCTTTTCGAGAGCGACAAGCTTATGCGCCTGCTCCTTGTGAGCAGCGGCCATTTCTCGCAAGCGAACGAAGGCTCGCATAATGCCGATGTTAACCTTGATGGCCCGCGGGCTATTCAGCACGCTCGAAAGCATGGCAACGCCCTGTTCGGTAAAAGCATAGGGTAGGTAGCGGCGTCCGCCTCGGCGATTTGAGGTGCCAATTTGGCACCTCAAATAATCGATTCTTCTTCTCAAAGAGAATTGGCCGACTTTAAGGTTGAAAATAGCCTTATTTTAAGGATTCCAAATCCTCATAATTGACATATTTTGTGGATTATCTTAAAATGAGTCCATGAAAATACCGCGCGAATATATAAACCTAGAAGCGTATTTTAAGCCCAACAAAGCCCTGGTCATCCTGGGACCCCGCCAATCCGGCAAAACCACCCTTCTGAATGATTTCCTCGAAAAAACAAAGCTCAAGTTCAAACTGGATTCCGGCGACAATATCAGAACACAGGAAATTCTGAGCTCCCAAGATTTCGACAATGTTTTGGAATACGCGCGCGGCTATGAGCTCATCGCCATCGACGAGGCCCAGAGGATAAGGAATATCGGACTCGGGCTTAAGATTTTGATCGACCATATTCCAGGCATTCATATCATCGCCACGGGATCGTCATCGTTCGAGCTCGCGGGACAAGTCGGGGAACCGCTCACGGGACGCAAGATAACGCTGACACTTTATCCCCTAGCCCAAATGGAGCTTGCCAAGCTGTTCAATACTTCCGAGTTGAAGGCCAAGCTCGAAGAATTCTTGGTCTTCGGCTGCTACCCCGAGGTCGTAACGGCTGATGATAGAAACGAAAAAAAACGCCTTCTCAATGAGCTCGTCGACTCTTATTTGTTGAGGGATATCCTGCAGCTCGAACGCGTTAAAAGCGCAAAAGTGCTTCTTGACCTGCTGCGGCTTCTGGCTTTTCAGGTGGGCCGCGAAGTCTCGTGGAGCGAGCTTGGGAACCGCCTGGGCATCGACACAAAAACCGTTGCCCGCTATCTGGATTTGTTTGAGAAAGGTTTCGTGATCTACAACCTGAGAGGATTCAGCCGCAACCTGAGAAAAGAAATATCCAAAAAAAGTAAATACTATTTTTTAGACAATGGCGTCCGGAACGCCGTCATTTCGAATTTCAATCCCCTGGAGCTTCGCGACGACGGCGGGATGCTCTGGGAGAACTTCTTGATCACGGAACGCTTGAAAAAACAGGCCTACCGAGGCCCACACGCCAACAATTATTTCTGGCGGACCTGGGATCAAAAAGAGGTGGATTTCATCGAAGAGCGCGAAGGCCGGCTTTTCGGCTACGAGTTCAAATGGGGCTCGCGCAAAACGCCCGCACCCAGGGAATGGCTGGAAACGTATGCCGGATCCGAATTCACAGTGATCAACCGGGAGAATTACCTGGATTTCGTCAATAACCTTTCGAGGTGAATCTCGGCGAATGGCTGAATAAGCGGATTTCGAACCTTGAGGCCGGGAAAGCGGAGTAAGCGGCCTTCAGGTTCGCCGAGGAGGATAAGGCTCGGTGATTCAAGCCAAACTGCGATATATCGGGGCCGCGAACGTTTCTCTCAGGCCTGACTGGCCAGGCCTCCGGCAATCTCGCCGCCGTCGATAACAAAATACTGCCCGCTGATGAATGCCGCCTCGTCCGAGGCCAGGAAGGCGAACAGCGCGGCTACGTCCTCCGGCTTGCCCAGCTTGCCCAGCGGGATTTTGTCTTCAAAGCTCCGGCGCATTTCCGGAGTGTATTCGGCTTCCTGCATGGGCGTCATGATGAAGCCGGGACAGACGGCATTTACGCGGATGGTCGGCCCCAGTTCGAGCGCCATGGAGCGGCTCAGTTCGATCACTCCTGCTTTGCCGGCGTTGTAATCGGCGTAGTAGTGATAGCCCACCAGGCCGTTGGTGGAGCCCATGTTCAGGATCACGCCGCCGTTCCCGGCCAGCATCCGCCGGGCGGCCTGCTGCGCCACCAAGAAGACGCCGTCCAGGTTGACCCCGGTGACCGTGCGCCACTGTTCGGGAGTGATGCTCAGGAACGGCTGGCGGATGCTGATCCCGGCGTTGTTGATAAGCACGTCCAGACCGCCGAACAAGCCGTCCAGCTCCTGGAAGGCCCGAGCCACGGCCTTGTCGTCCGAGACATCCGCAAGGATCGTCCCTTGCAGACCGGGCAACTGTTGCTGGGCACGCCGGCAGGCGGTTGCGTCTCGGTCCAGGATGGCGACCCGTGAACCTTCTTCGAGAAATCGTTCGGCCGTGGCGAGCCCAATCCCGCCGGCTCCGCCGGTGATCAAAACTCTTTTATCGAGCAAACCGCGCATGCAAGCCTCCTTGGTTTCGATGCCGTTGTTTTTATAGTCGCAAGGCCGGAGCTTGTCAAATTCTATATGTCGAGGAATTGCCGGGAGCTTATCAGATTTCGGACCTTGAGGCCAAGAAGGCGGAGGGCTTGGTGATTCAAGCCGTTATTTGATGGCCAGCATTTCCACGCTATCGATAATCCCAGCGGCAGACATTTCTGTCGCTCCGCCAATGATATAGATCCGATCGCCGACGGAAGAGGCCCAATGACCGGTGCGGGCTCTCTTCATCGAGGCTGCCTTGTTCCATGTCCCTGCGGCCGGATCGTAGACATCGATTGAATTTGTTGGCGTCCCACCGGCCGCCCCGCCAATGACATAAATTTTATCCTTGATGACAACGGATTGAGTTCCGGTTCGCGCTTGCGGCATTTCTTTTCCTGAACTCCAGCTGTTCTTGAGGGGATCGTAGATGTCCACAGTTTTTGTGGCATAACCGGTATCTCCTGCCCCCGTCCTTCCTCCGATCACATAAACTTTCCCCCCTAGGGAGACGGCTGTTCCTCCTTGTTTTGATGTGGGCAGAGGAGGCCCTTCGCTCCATGCGTTATTGTCTGGATCATAAATCTCCATTTGATTTAAAGATCTTCTGCTGTTTCCGGTCCCTGAGATCCCTCCAATCACATAGATTTTCCCATTAACGACTGTTGCCATATGAGCCCACCGCGGGCTGGACATCGGTTTTCCTGCCTGCCATGATCTGCTTTTAGTATCGTAGATCTCGACTTTGTTTAATATTCCGCCGCTATTTCTTCCACCAAGAATATAGATTTTATTATTGATCGCAACAGCAAAGGCCGTGGCTTTCGGCGTGGGCATTGTCGCCTCTTTGGTCCATTTGTCTGTCGAGGTGTCGTATTTGTTTACATCGGAAGAGATTTGGCCTTGCTTGGTCATTCCTCCCAAGACATAGATCTGTCCGTTAACGGCAACAGAGGTGATTCCCATTTTTGCGGTGGGGAGAGAGGACTTCAGCTCTGTCTCCTGTGATTCTCCATAAACCGAAGAAAGAACAAAAAAGGACAGCAGAAAAGCGAAGATTTTAGCAAAATCATTTCGTCTCATTTCCAGCTCCTTTCAAAAAACGAGGCCTCCCGCAGCGAAAAAATCATATTCCCGGCCGCGTATCGGTGTCAAGAAATAAATGACCGGCTAGAGAAGGAAAAAAACACTCATTCACGGTCACCCTCAAACTGGCCAAGGTCCATATTCCAATTTCCAGCAATCCCCTACTCCAAAGTTATGAGGCCGTTGCTGATGGGAGTTGTCAGGAAGCAGTGAAGATTTTACAAAGAATTTATTAAGGAAAATTTGGGGACCCGGCGGTGGGGAACGGCCTCATAAGTGTCAACACGGTTATTTGCGGAGAAGAGTGCGCCTTTTGTTCCAACGCTCGCGGAGGCGGACCGAATCGAGCCCAAGGAGCCCCCCCTTGGAGAGCGGATTCCGGCCGACACCCTCCAGGCGCAGCACGTGTTTTCCCTTGGCCAGGCGTAGGCTGCCGACATAAAGATCGTTGGCCGTCAATCTCTCCGAGTAAAAATCGACCGACCGGAGCCAATCTTTTTTTTCGATGTCGGCGACGTTTTTGCCGTCCAGCAGGATCCTGTAGATTCCGTAATCGTCGGCCTTGGTGAAGCGCAGCACCAGACCGCGGTATTCCTCCTTATCGATTTCGAATTCGAGCTCGAGGACGGGCCGGTCGGAAGCCGGCCGAAATAAGAGTTGGCCGCTCCCTGTCCAGTCATAACCTTCCTGGAGCTCCGCTTTCCCATCGACCTTTTTGACTCCTGCGATCAAGTCCTTGCCTTCGATGATGATGTCCAGGTTGGGAAAGATTCTGTCTCTGAGCGGCGGCAGCGCGGCAAAGCGCTTGGGTTGGCCGACCTGGTACCAGAAGGCCACCGTGGCCATGTCGTCCTCTCTTTCTACATGTCCTTCCACCTTTCCCGATTCGGTTTCGTCCGCCGTGATCCATCCGGTGTGCTCGATCTCGAAGCGAAGAGACTTTCTGAACCGGATCGGGTCCGGGATGTGCCACCGGTAAAGCGTGTATTGAACTCCCAGGTCGTCGGCGGCGGCGCTCATGTAGGTGCAGCCGAAATAGGGATACTGGGCCGGATCGAGCCCCCAGGCCATCAAAAAGTAATCCTCCGTGCCCGTGCCCTGGATGGTCGGTTTCTCGTCCCCGTCCACATAAATCCGGACATCGCCTTCTCCGAACCAGTTGGGTGACCTCGACCGCGCCGACATGACCGTGCCGACATAATGGCCCTGTCCTACGGCGTCCAGTATCAGGTAATCGCGACCGGGTTGCTCAGGGAATTCCTGCCGGTATTGGGCGCAGAAATAGGCAGTATCGGGAGGCAGTTCGTCCACCTTGAGGTAATCGATGTGGTAATAAAAGCTGCGGACGTTCTTCGTCCCTTCGTTGGTGGCCGTGATCCTTCCCCTTTTCTTGAACGGCATCGGCCAGTAGCAGTTATACCCATCTCCGCCTTCGACCGCCACCGGAAGAGAACGGATTTCGTTGCGCAGGCCGAACCCGGCGGCGAAAAAATCTCCAAGCGGCGATTCGACGGCCGGTTCCGTGGCATTATCCCAGTACATGCGGAGAACGATTTCAGCCGGGTTGGCCGACCCTCCTTTTTCCAGCCAGTTGGGCCGGGCTTCGTTAAAAGTCAGCCAGATGTGCTGGATGACGGCCGGTCCGGAAATATCGGCCATGACCAGCGTCTCGCCGGGCTTGATGTAGGTGACCCGGTCGAGGTTGGAACGGAAATCCGGTTCGGATGAAGTCACGGCGGCCGACCGGCCGCTCCGCACCCTGGCCAGGTCGGAGAGAGAAAGATCCTGGGCCGGGAGGCCATAAGAAAATGAAAATAAAATCATGAATGAGCCAAAAATGCACCGGCTTTTCATCGACGTCATGATCCTCACCTCCACCGGGATATTATAATCCAGGTCAGCCTGCAATATCACGGTCTCTATGCCGACGCCTGAGAATCTGCCTGTCCTCGAAGACGGCGGCGGAATCTCACTGAGGAGAAAACGGAAAAATTGGCGGCCGGCTAGGCCTTTCTCGGATAGCCAACGGTCTGGGCGAACAGCACTCGCTGTTCGGGCCGCAGCTTGAACTCCTTGGCTGTGTTCTCCTTATCGAAATTGTGGAACCAGGCCGCTAATCCCTCCGAGGCGGCGAACAAATAGACGTTCGCGGCGATGAGGCCCGTGGCGACATAATAGTAGGATTTCTGGACCTCTTTAAATATGCTGTTCGGAGCTTAGGGCCATGGATTAGACAAGTGGATTTCGAACCTTAATCCCCGATAATCTCCTCGAGCCCTTCGAGGATGTGGGCGATTTCCTCGGGGGCGAGGCGGGCGATTCTCTTGCCGATCCGCTCGACGGCCAGGGTCCGCAACTGGCTGATTTTCACCGATGATCGCTTGGGCAGGCCTTCGGTCTGAATCTCCAGAGTCAATGGAAATCCCGCCTGCTGAGGCTGGCTGGTGATAGCCATGGCGATGACGGTCCCCGATCGCTCGTTGAAAATGTCGTGACTTAAAATAAGGACGGGGCGCCGGCCTGTCTGTTCATGGCCTCGGGCCGGGCCGAGGTCGGCCCAACGGACTTCTCCCCTCAATAGGCGGGCCATTTGGAAAGCTCCTCCGCAAAGCCCTCTTCGGCCAGTTCTTTCTCAAAGGCAGGATCGAGCTTTTGGCATTCTTGCGCCAGACGAATTCTATCGAGCCGCTGCAGTTTTTCGTCGACGGCGGCCTCAATTGCCTGGCTCCGGCTGGGAAATGCCTTGCTCTTGACCAGGCGGTCCAGACGTTCGAGCGTTTGTTCATTCAGAGAAATGGCGATTTTTGCCTTGGCCATGACACACCTCTTGGTATTACCATAAGTCATACCGCCTGGCTTGTCAAGGCCTTCCGCTATTTGTGCCGGTGGACTCACACCTCTAAAGACGGCTTTTCGGACAGCGCTTTCTCAGCATAGAAAAAAAGCGTCTTTCGTCTTGACTCAGCCTCGAACGTCGTTATATAAAAGACCCACTGAAAGGAAATCCAGCCATCCGACTGCTACGGCCTCTTTCGATCTTCAATCATCTTGGGGAGGATCTCATGTCATCCAAACTGAAATCGTTTTCTGTGTTTTCGGCCCTCGCCGTCTTCAGCCTGGTCCTCGGCCTGACGGCGGCGACCGCCCAACAAAAGCCGCCGGCCGGCGCGCCGGCAGCCGCGTCGCCATTCGATCCTGCGGCGGCGCTTAAACAGCTCAGAATCCGCAACATCGGCCCGGCCAATGTGGGCGGGCGAACCGTTGATTTTGCGGGGCCGGAGAACAATTCCTCGATCCTCTATGCCGCCGTCGGGCCGAGCGGCCTCTGGAAAACCGTAGACTCCGGCATCACCTGGACGCCTTCCTTCGACAAGGAGGCGAGCGTGGCCGTTGGCGCCGTCGCCGTGTCACCGAGTCACCCCGACATCGTCTGGGTCGGCACCGGCGAAGCGACCGCCCGCAATTCGGTCGCGCCGGGCGACGGCGTTTATAAGTCCGAGGACGCCGGCCGGACCTGGAAGAACATGGGCCTGGTCGATACGCATTTCATAAGCCGGATCTCGATCGATCCGGTCAATCCCGACATCGTTTTCGTCGCCGCCCAGGGCGATCTCTGGGGCGCCAACGAAGGGCGAGGTATCTACCGGACCAAGGACGGCGGCAAGACCTGGACGAAAGTCCTCTTCGTCAACGCCGATACAGGGGCAAGCGACATGGCCATCGACCCCGAAAACCCCAAGATTCTCTACGCCGGGATGTGGGACTACCGCCGCATCCCCTACTTTTTCCGCAGCGGCGGCCCCGGCTCGGCGGTTTACAAAACGACCGACGGCGGCGACACCTGGTTCAAGATCCACGAAGGCCTGCCTTCCGGGCCATACGGCCGGATCGGCCTCGGCGTCGCCCGCTCCAATCCAAACGTGGTCTACGTCCTGGTCGAAGCCGCCGACAGCGGCCTTTTCCGCAGCGAGGACAAGGGCGCGACTTGGCGGCGGACCTGCGACAAGGCGACCTACGACCGGATCAACTTCCGGCCGTTCTATTACAGCCGCCTGACCGTCGACCCCAACAGCGACGTCGTCGTATACGTCTATTCGGGCTCGGGCTACGTCAGCCGGGACGCCGGCCGGACTTTCGAGAACGTCTTCCGCAGCGCCCACTCCGACCACCACGCCATCTGGGTCGATCCGCGTGACTCCAACCACGTCGTGGACGGCAACGACGGCGGGATCGATATTTCCTGGGATGGCGGCCGCCGGGCCTACGGAGTCGCTTCACAGGCTTGGGCGGAAATTTACAACGTCGGCTTCGACATGCGCGATCCCTACTGGGTCAACGTCGGCCTCCAGGACAACGGCAACTGGCACGGTCCGTCCAACGTCCGGGAGCGGTCGATCACCAACGCCCACTGGTTCGGGACGGGCGGCGGCGACGGCTATTACGGCCAGATCGACCCCGTCGAGTGGTGGGTCCTCTACCGCAACCTCCAGATGGGCGGCATCGAGCGCCACAACCTCAAGACCGGCGAATCGCAGCGCATCCGGCCGGAGCCCCCGCTCGCCGAGCCGCCCTACCGGTTCAACTGGAACTCGCCCATCTACCTTTCGACGCACAACCGCAACGTCCTCTACTTCGGCGGGAACTATCTCTTTAGGTCCACCGACCGAGGCAAATCCTGGGTCAAGGCCTCGCCCGACCTGACGACGAACAACCCCAAGAAGATCATCGACTCGGGCGGCCTGACCATGGACAACACGGGCGCCGAGAACCACTGCACCATCCTGACCATCAGCGAGTCGCCGCTCAAAGAAGGGATCATCTGGGTTGGGACAGACGACGGCCAGGTCCAGGTCACCCGCGACGGCGGGCAGAATTGGACCAACGTGACGGCCAATGTGAAGGGCTGGGGTCTCGACGATAACTGGATCACCCGGATCGAAGCCTCGCATTTCGTCGAGGGCGGAGTTTACATGACGGTCTCCCGCCACCAGGTCGCCGACTACAAGCCCTACGTCTACCGGAGCGACGATTTCGGCAAGACCTGGATTTCGGTCAAGGGCGACTTGCCCGCCTACGGCTTCCTCCATACGATCCGCGAGGACCTCGAGAACCGGAACCTGCTCTTTGTCGGGTCCGAGTTCGGGCTGTTCGTGAGCTTCGACGGCGGGACGCACTGGCTGCCCTACAAAGGCGATTTTCCGACGGTGGCCGTCCGCGATATCCAGATCCATCCACGGGAGCGCGACCTCATCATCGGCACCCATGGGCGTGGGGTCTGGATCATCGACGACATCAGGCCATGGGAGAAGCTGAACGCCGAAACGGCTAAGGCCGAGGCGGCGCTAATGGAAGTCAAGCCGGCGCTCCTTTTTTCGCCCCGCGGAGTGGCGGAAGGGACCACCGAATTTACGGGTCAGAACTCGCCCTTCGGGGCCGCGATAAGCTATTACCTCAATCCCGCGGCGGCTAAGGACGGCAAGGTCAGACTGGCCATCGTCGATGCCGCGGGCAAGGAGATCGCCACTCCGTCTGCCACCAAGGAGGCAGGGATCAATCGAGTCTATTGGGGCCTGCGCGAGGGAGCGGGGGCGGGGGCCGCAATGATGCCTATGGGGGCGATGGCCGGGATGATGGGAGGCGGCGGCATGGGCGGCGGCCAACGAGGAGGTGGTGGTGGTGCGGCAGGCGCGGCGGGCGGCGGTATGGGCGGCGGCGGACAGCGCGGCGGCTTCGGCGGAGGCGGTGGTTTCGGCGGCGGCGGCCCCTGGACCTTGCCCGGTGAGTATAAAGCCGTCCTCGACGTGAACGGGAAAAAATACGAAGCCAAGATAATCGTCAAGGAAGATGAGCTCCAGGGCATCTCGATCGAAGACCGCAGGCTCGCCCAGAAATACTTGCGCGAAGCTCAAGACCTGTCGCAGAAGGGGCGCGGGCTTCTTCAGTCGCTCGAAGCCTTGGGCAAACAGGTCGATGAACTGAATTCGAACATCGGGGGGATGAAAGCCGTCGACGCGGGCGTCCAGGCCCAGCTCAAAGCCGTCAAGAACAAGATCGACGCGATCAAGGCCGTCTACTTCCTCAGCCCGCCCGGCCAAACGGGATACCGCAAGCCGATCCTGGTCGCGTTCCGGGGCGGGACTGCGGCCGAGCTGGTGACGGGCATCACGAGCGGATTCGGCGGCATGGGCCCGCCGACGCAGACGGCGATCAACCAGCTCAACGACTTGCGCGTATTCCTCGAGCCCCTGCTGGCCAAGATGAAGGAGATCGCGGATAAGGACGTTCCGGCTTTAAACAAGCTCCTGGCCGAGAAAGGAATTCCCTACATCCGCTAGGAGGAGCGAGCCTGTCCGGAATTCGGGCTCAATCCGAATTATTGTCTGAAATAGGGAGGCATCGCTGATGGGACTCTCAAAAAAATGGCTTCACCTGATTGTTTCCCTTTGGTTCTTTTTGACAATGGCGATTAACGGCCAAGAGGTTCGACAACGGATGATGACCTCTTCTCAGGCCTGGATCCACGGGCTCCCGGGCCTCATGATCCAAGGTGGAAAGCCTATAGAGGCCGTCAATTTTAGATCACCGAGTGCCCCAAGCCGAAGATTTGAACTTGTTTTTGTCAATGATGACAATATTGTCCAGGAGCTGAAGAGTCATCGTAGCAGTCGGAGATCTCTCGCGACATTAGCGGTGGTTGTTCGCAGAAATCCGATGACAAAGGAAGACCTCGAGCTCACGATGACGAATGTTACGATCACCTCCGTGACTCCTATGGGGAATGGCTTAATCAAAGGGACGGAAGGAGCAGGAGGGGTGAGACAAGTCACTTTGGTGGGGGCCGGATTTCAATTTGATAAAATAACGGAAAAAGTAAAGGTATCCGCAAATCCAGGGCCACCGCCCGGAGCGCCGCCTGTTCGGAAAGAGGGAATGAATAAAGGATGGGTTTATTTGTTTTCTGAAGATCCTCAGCAGGCGGCTGCGATTGACGTGCTTGGCTTCAGTCTCTCGGATAATCGTGCACGAGTGGAGGTTATTTATCGGCCCGAGGAATATCCATGGAGAGCGCTTAGGGAATTGGAAAAAACTCACCGATCAGGAGAACCTCTGATCTTGGTTCTTCCGGACAAAGAAACGCAGCAGTATGTCGAGCTTAAGCTCTTCGCTCCGGTGTCAGTTTCGATTCAGCCGAGGAATAGGAATCAGGTTCAGAAGGATCAATATGACGTTCATGAGGTTGTTTTCGGATCTCATTGGATTGAATACAGAATAGAACCTTAACTTAACTGGCTAAACGAGCGGGTTTCGAACCTTGAGGCCGGGAAAACGGCTGAAATCCCGGTCGATCGTCCACAACTCGCTCACGCCGTTTTGAAGGCATAAGGCGGCGACCCGTGCATCATGGACTTTCGGCCCTGAGATGCGGCCGGCTTTGAGGAGCGTTCGGAGCCGGAGCCAGTAATCTTCGGACTCGGCGAGCAGAATCAAGCTCGGCGATTCGAGCCAGGCCTCGACTTGATCGATCGCTTTTTCCAGGGGGGTCGGAGGAGCAAAGATGCGCGGGTGAGTCACAATGGCCAGGAATTCATGAACGCATGGCCACGGGATCGCCCAAGGCGCGCGGCCCTCAGCCAGTCCGGCCAGGCAGGCATAGGCGGCGGCGTGCCAAGTCGAATCTTCGCGGTGGGCGTAAACCAGAAGGTTGCTGTCGACCGCGATCATCCTCCCCGCCCTTCATAGCTCGTGTCAAGAATTCGGTCCCAGGACGCCCCCGTCAAAGTAGGCTGCAGGCCCTTGCCTTTAAATGTGGCTTTGCGAAGCTGAAAGGATTTGATGCCGCGGCGATGTCGCTCGGAAACGGCCTTGCGCAGCCCTTCTTCGACCAGGGCGCGCAGGGTGGTCCGCTCCTGCTGGGCGACTTTGCGCGCTTCCTTGAACAGGCTATCGGATATCTGTATGGTTGTCTTCATATGGCTAACCATATCATTGCTCCTGGATGGATGTCAAGCAGCCGGCCACTGACTGTGCCGGCTGCCTCACGCTTTATTAGACGGCGATCCGACGGCGGTTTCTCAGCGGTCGGGGTTTAGCAAAAGAGTGCTTCGCTAGGTGCCCGCAGCAAGCGCTTTCCTGGGATGGCCTGTCTCCGACGGTCTTCGATCAGGGAGCTTATCAGGTATATAGAAACAAATGGGCGTGTTCTGAAATTAGCCTCTTTTTAGCGTAACATCCCTTTTTCTATCTTCTTTCTTGACAATTCTCAATCCATGCATTATCTTTTATATGAATCACGATAGGAGGCTATCCAAAGGGTTTCGTCCCGCGGTAATGCCTCTTTTTTTTATATCAATTCCAGCTTCCCCCTTAAGTTATTTATAAAGACAATATCTGGCATGAATTTCCTGAGTAAAGATGAATATTTTAATCGATAAATTGAGATTTTGGCTTATCTATAAAGACATAGTTATTATCAGACTGAATCATTAAATTTTCATTCCAGAAGGGTGCCGGAGTCTCCGAGCATCCATTTGCCGCGGACATTTATATAGAGCAGGGTGCGCTTGACTTCCTGTTCCTTCTCGTTCTTGTACTTTAGGTCGATGATCATCCAGTCTTCCATGCCCTTGAATTGCATCTCGAGCACGGTTTCGTTGTTGGTTTGGGCAAAGCGCTTCCCCTTGAATTGGCGGAGGATCTTTTTGTTTTTGCCGTAGTTTTTGATGTAAACGGGGAAGTAACCTTTGGCGGCGGCATCGTCCCTGAGGAATTCTTCGATCGTGTTTTGCGGGTTATAACTTTTGTCGATCGTGACCCAATCATATCCGGAACTCGCGCTGCCTTTGCCCTTACAGGCGGTGAGGGAGCCGATGGCGAGGCCGCCGATGGCGAGGGCTCCGATGATGAGGGAAATGTTGAGAATTTTAATAAATTTTTTCATGCTAACCTCTCGACTTTTTATCTTTTTCTCTTTCTAGCGGCTTCCTGCTGGAGAAGCTTGTATCGGTCCGAGGGGATGGCGTGGTGGCGAATTTTCGAAAAGAGCGCGGCCGGGCGGCCGAGCGCCTCGAGGCCCGGTATTCCTTTGGCCACGGCGGCCGCCACTCCCCCGCCTCCCGTCTTCCCCTTCTCCCCGTTGCCTCCGGTCGCGCTGCCGAAAACATCTTTCTCGCGCTTCTCCGGATCGGCCTTGGCGTAATCGTCAAGCTGGGTTCGCCCGATATATCCCATGTTCCGGAGCGTTCGCAGCATGGCCAGCGTGCTCACGCCGAAATAGCGCTTCAAGTAGAGCACTTGGTCGTAGGTCACGCGCTGGGGGGAAAAGACACGCAGGTCTTTCTCGATGATCTCCTTGACCTTGGCGGGAGGCATCAGGAAGCGCGCGGCGAACGTCTGGGCGTAGGGCTCGCGCGGGTGGTAGAGCGAGGCGTATTCGTCGATGAAGACATCGGGGCTCTCGATGACCGGGCCCTCGGTGCGGTCCTTGAGATAATGGCAGTATTCGTGGGCGGCGCTGAACGCCTGGCGGCCGGCCGGCTGGGCGGAGTTGACGAGGGCGAAGGCGGCCTCCTTCTGCTCTAGGTAGATGAAGGCGCCCGAGACCTTGGAGTCTTCGGGGAGAGGCATGCGCAGGATGCGGCAGCCGTTCGCTTCGACGAGGGCGAAGATGTCGCGGACGGGCTCGGAGCCGAGGCCGAGGCGGCGGCGCTCTTCGTCGGCCATGCGCTCAGCGGAGATGTTCGGGGCGTAGAGCGGGGCGAGCTCGAGGCGGCGGTTGGTGATCGTTTCGAGGCGGAGATAGTCGTCGCAGTAGCGGCGGAATTTCTGGAGTTCGACGCGGGCGCGGTCGTCGACGGAATCGGCGCGGAAGAGGAGGGTGAAGGCGTCGGGCGGGGCGGAGTCGCGCTCATGGAAGAAGAAGGCGATGTCTCGGTTGAGGAAGGCGGCGATTTTCTGGAGGGTGGCGAAGGACGGCGTGCGCTTGCCCGCTTCGAGGAGCGAAATGTATTCGGAGGAGAGCTTGAGGGCGCGGGCGAAGGCGCCTTGGGACATGCCGGTTCGTTCACGGGCTTTTTTGAGTTTGAGAGGGAGGAATTTATCCATGGAGAGCGCACCCCTGGGCGCTGTGAGGGCAAGGATAACACGGGGTTAGGGGCATGTCAAGGGAGGGGCGAATTGTTTGCGCAGAGTAAGAGAAATTTTCGGGGTCAAACCTACTCGTTACGCATCTTCCCCGAGAGAATTTCGCCTAATGCGTAACGAGTAGGTTTGACCCCAATTCTGCGGCAATTCGGTGTGTGTCACCGAATTCGATAGACGTCTTTGCGGTGGCGGATGGTTTCTACCCAGATATCGCCATCCTTGTCTATAAAGTAGATGATCCGGTATCGGCCGATTCTAAATGAGAACTCCCCTGTCAGGTCGCCAAGGAGCTTTTTGCCGGATTGGGGATTTGAGTAGATGTTTCTGAGCCCTTCTTTTATTTTCCGTTGAATGTCCTTGGGAAGCTTTTCATAACTTTTCTTAAAAGTCCGGCTGAGGAGGAGTCTCATGAGATACAAAGGATCCCTGTCTATTCGGACAGGGGCTTTTTCGATCTCTCCCGTTTAGCCGGCTTCTCCGGCAATTTTTCATCAAAAAAATCTTCATAAGTGGAAAATCTGTTATGAAGAAAGTCTTGCTTGGCCTGCTTAATATCTTCCAGCAACTCCTTGTCTGCCATGACCTCCAGGGTTTCGACTTCTTCAGGGCTCAAGAGCACGGCCTTCGCTTTTGACCGCTGGATGATGATGTAGTGGGAGCCCTTTTCATGGACCTCCCTGATAACGGATGCCATGGATTTCCTGAGCTCGGCGATCCCAATAACCTTGTCCATTGTCTGCCTCCTGAATAAATGTACAGTTTATTGTACAATTTGTCAAATATATTTAGCCCGGATAAAAGCGATTCCAATAATAGAGACGCTTAAACCTAGGGGCGGATCTCAAAACGGCCGCGGACGCGGGCGGATCCGGCCCCGGCTAGGATGAGATTGCCAGGGGGCCAGGGCACAAAAACGGGGACAGGTACTTTTCAACGGGGTCAACGGGGTCAAAGCTACTTTATACGCACGATTTTCTCGGGGGTAGAAGCGTAAAAAGTAGCTTTAACCCCAATCTTGTTAGGCATCTTCCCCGAGAGAATTTCGCCTAGTGCGTAACGAGTAGGTTTGACCCCAATCCCGCGCGAGAGAATTTCGCCCTATGCGTAAAAAGTAGCTTTGACCCCACCCAGAAAAACAGTAAAATAGCCCCAAAACAAAATACTTGAAAAAAGGCTGGAATATTTGTATAGTTTCGGGCACATAGAAATAACAGCGAGACAAAATCAAACAAAAATGAAGGAGGGCAAATGAAAAAACATCTCATCATCGGCGTTCTGGTTCTCTGTTGCGCCTCGATGGCCTCGGCCGCGATCGTGACGAACTTTAACCAGAGCGCGCAGTATCTCCGTCTTCTGTCCCGCAACGCTTCGACCGACCTCGACGCGGTCTACTACAATCCGGCGGGTTTGACGCAGCTCAAGGACGGCTTCCACATCGCGCTCTACAACCAGACGATCATGCAGGAAAAAACGGTGGTCAACCAATTTATTTTCCTGAACGACTCCAAGTATATCGGCAAAGTGAACGTACCTTTCTATCCGAACTTCTACGCCGTCTATAAAAAAGGGCCTCTGGCCCTGTCGTTCGGGTTCGGTCCCAACGCCGGGGGGGGATCCGCCGACTATGGTACGGGCTTGCCGTCGTTCGAGACTCAGATTGCCTCGATACCGGCGCTGCTCACCAGCATGGGGCTTCCGACAACAAAGTATTCGGCGGATATCTACTTCAAGGGAAGTTCTATTTACTTCGGTTTCCAGGTGAATGCCTCGTATGCCTTAAGCGACTTTTTTTCCGCGGCCTACGGGCTCCGTTATATCTATGCCACCAACACCTATGAAGGCCATATCCAGGATATCCTGATCAATCCGATCCATCCCTTGATCAACCCGACCGGCCAGATGCTTCCCGCGCCCACGATTTTCACGGCCATCGGCCAACCTGCGTATGCTGCCCTGACAGGCAATAAGGTTGTCGATGCGAAACAGACGGGCACGGCTCTCACGCAAATATTCAGCCTGAACGTGCGTCCGCTAAAGGAATTGAACATCAGCGCCAGATATGAATTCAATACCAACTTGGAAGTAAAAAACAAAACGACCAAGGACGACACCGGGATGTTTCCCGACGGCGTCATCAGTCACAGCGATATTCCCGCCATCTTCGCCATTGGAGTTGAATACGCCTTGATGCCGCAGCTACGCGCCTCCTTCTCCTACAACCTGACCCTCGATAAAGGCGCATACTGGCAAGGGCGGGAGAAGTTGGTCGATTCCAACAGCTATGACCTGGCATTCAGCCTTGAGTACGATGTAACAAAATCCATTTCCGTAAGCGCCGGCTACCTGCGCACGAAGTACGGGCTCAGCGCGGATTATCAAGAGGACTCCAGCTTCGAGCTTTCCAGCCACGCCTTTGGCGTCGGCGGGCGGCTTCGCTTGGGCGAAAAGTTGGACATCGATCTCGGCGGATTCTTGGTGAATTATCAGGATTTCACCAAGACGATTGCCTATCCGTCTATCGGCGCATTCCCTGAAAAATACCAGCAGACGACAGCGGGATTCTCCATCGGCCTAGGGTACCATTTTTAAGGGTCAATAACTGAAGAGATAATAAGGGGACACACACTGTGTGTGTCCCCACCTTCTCCAGGGGTACCATTTTTAATTAAGGGCGAAAGCGGCACGACAGAAAGCTCAATCCTGCAAACAACGGAGATTGCCATGGCGCAAAGCGCCTGGCGATGACAATTTTTAGGGGGACATGGATCCTTGGCACGTGTCCCCCCTTTTTTTTCGAAAAATTCTCTTTAAGAACGCGGACAGGTACTTTTTCGCTAAAGGCGCTGAAAAGTGCCTGTCCCCGTTTTTGTTGATTGGGGTCAAACCTACTCGTTACGCTAGATTCGCTCGGGGACGATGCGTAACGAGTAGGTTTGACCCCAATCCTGGATTTTAATAAGATAAAGCTAAGAAAGCCAGGAGCGGCCATGGACAAAAGATTGCAGCAAGATTTCATCGCGAAATGGAAAAAATACTTCGGCGGCGCCGAGCTGCCGCTCGTCTTCTTCTACTCGGACGACGAGAAGTACGCCAAGTTCCTGCGGCCGATGTCGGCCCGGAGCGGGGCGGCGGCGCACTGCGTCATCGGCGTTTTGAGCGCGGCGCGCAAAGGCAAACCCATCGCCTTCTCCAAAGAGACCATGGGCTGCCAGGGCGGCGCGCGCTATTCGGGATACTCGACAGGGCTCAGGCCGAAATTCAAATATTTCCTGTCCTGCGGGATCCCCGGCGAGATGGAGGGCGAGCGCTACAAGAAAACGCCGGAGATCGTCGAGGACTTGATGCGGGAATCGCCGCAGATCATGGCCCCCGCCAAGTATCTGGTCTTCAAGCGCTGGGACAAGGTGGAAGCGGACGAGACGCCGATCGTCGTGGATTTTTTCGCAACCCCCGACGTTCTGAGCGGGCTGTTCACGCTGGCCAATTTCCGCAGCGCCAACCCGTTCTCCGTCATGACGCCTTTTTCAGCGGGATGCGGGAGCATCATCGGCTATCCGTTCTTGGAATCGCACACGCCGAATCCGCGGGCGGTGATCGGCATGTTCGATCCGTCGGCCAGGCCCCATGTCGGGGAAAACGTGCTCGGTTTCGCGGCGCCGATGAAAAAGTTCGCCGAAATGGTCGAGGACATGGATGAGAGCTTCCTGATCACTCCGACCTGGAAACGCATCCTAAAGAGAATAAAATAATGCTCCGCTGTCATGACAAGGCGCTCGGTCGCAGGCGAAATCTCAAAGAAAAGCGTTTTATTTTTGTCTAAATATTCTCGTGTTTGATCTCGCAAATATCTTGACACTTTTTTAGGTGAAATTAGGCCGTTATTTATGAAAGGAAATAATGAGACGCTCCTCTAGGCGAGATCTTAGGACCTCTTTCATCCTGCAAAATTTTAAAAAGAGTTCAGCTTGAAAAAGCCGATCTTCGCCACCGCATTTTTGTTGATCATCCTTCTGCCGCCGGCGTCCTTTAATCTCCAGGACAAAATGCGGCCTATACCGGCAACCCCGGCGGGCGACGCGACCGCATCCCAATCCCACAATGCCGGCAAAAACTGCCTGACTTGCCATCCCCTGTTCAAGGCCGCGGGCACGGTGTTTAAGGATAGCCGCGGAATGGACACCCAGCCCGTCCTGCCTGTCGTTTTCACAAAGCCGGACGGCGGCGAAATCGCCCTCGAAACGAACTCCAACGGAAATATTGCTTCATCCATCGTCCCCGACGGGCGCTACCTCATCCGCGTCAACAAGGTCACGGGCCGGACCTGGCATGTCATCCCCGGGCAAGCAAGCTGCAACGTCTGCCATCTTGTCGGCGGCAACGGCTCGGAGACTCGGACAAAAACCCTTCACTCCTATCACACCCAGCTCCCCTCCGACAACGACTGCCGTCACTGCCATCATTTTCCGGCAAGCCAAGCGTATGAGCAGCTGAAGACGGGCGGCGTTTTAAGCGCGGCGGCGAGCGGGCCGCCCGCACCCGGCTCCCGCGTCGATATCATGGGCAAGGTCTTTACCTTCGATCCCGCCGAAACCACGATCAAAATAAGCGTGAGGCCCGACATTTTTGCGCCCGGCTATTTTTCGATGTTCGACGTGATCCTGGCCGTGGCCAAAAAAAACGGCATCAGGATGAGCATCATCTTCGACCCAAGGTGCATGACGTATTTTATCAAGACGATCGACGGCCGCGGCGGAAATTATTGGTATCATTTTTCCTATGATGCGGGAAGCGGCAACGACTCGGAGATCAACTACAGGCGCGCCAACCGATGGGACGAGGCGCTGTGGCGGCCGGGCGTGTGGATCAAGGTCGTCGAGGGCGAAAACCTGGACGAGATCAAGGCCGAGTACATGGAGGAGATTTCGCGGGAGCGGCAGCTCGGCCACGTCATTCCCCGCGTGAGTATCAGCATCAACCCGTCGAACTATAGGGGGAATCCGCCGGGGTCGGACAGGATCACGGTCTCGCGGGACTTTACCAACGTCAAGGTGACGCCGCATGATGTGCGGGGGACGGGATACGCTTCGCCGTATCCGAAGCCTTTTCGGTCCGGCGTGGTGACGTCGCTCGATATTCTGCTCTCGCTCATGGACCAGGGCCAGCTGAATCTCATGACCGACGTTTTCTACACGTTCTTCGCCGGCCACTATATCAACAGCTATTACGTGGTGGAGATGGGATTCCCGGGCGTCGGCGCGGCCCACTCGTCTGGCCGGCAGGGATTTGTCTATGTCACCGAAAACGGGACGCCGAACAAGCTCCCGAACAACGCCGACGGCAAGCTGCACATGACGAGCGATATCAACGTCGTGCACGCGCCCGATTTCAGCACATGGCGATGGACCGAACTCGGCAATCCGTATTATGAAAATAGGGAGCCACAGAGCGAGGCGCTTTTGAACGCCTCGGTGCAGGAAGATTTCGAAGCCATCGGCCGGGGATTCAACCTGCACGCGCCTGTTATAGATGGAAAAGACGCGTCGGTCGCTATCAGCTTCAATATATTCGAGCCGGGCGATGTGAGGCTCGAAGTTCGGGATGCGGCCGGAAAAAAGGCGGCAACGCTTTTCGACGGCGGCGTGAAGAATATCGGGATCCAGAAGCTGCGATGGAAGCCGGCGGGAGGAGCGGCCGGGGCCGGCCACTATTCGCTCGTCATGACTCGCGGAAAGAACCTCCAAATCAGAGAAATCAAAATCAAGTAGAATGGGATCCCAAGATTATATCCATGAACAGTCTAAAAATGCATTTTGGTTGAATTGAAAACAAACAAAACTTAAAATATTTCTTTTATTACCGGGAGCGATAAATTGATTGCGTGCACCACTATTTTTGCCCAAGAACCAATGCAAGATATTTATCGCTCTCCTTAATAATCAGGTCGATATCGGGAAAATCGGTTGAAAGGTTTCAACCGGGAGCGCCATGTTTCTTCATGAAATCCAACGTCGGCTATCGATTGGAAAAGGGGTAAGACCAATGACGATGATAAAAAACAAATTCTTGTTTATGCGATGCGCCATCGCCGCTTTCTTATTGGCGGCGTTCCTGTCTTTGGCCGGCGCCGACGTCGGCGGCCAGTCTCCGGCCGCCCACCAGGCTCTCGAAGCTTCGGTTCTAACTCAGGCCCAGGCTCCAGTCGCTCCGTCTCTGGACTCTTCGGCTCAAGAGAAAGCCCAGCCTTCGGCCGTCAAGAATCCTGGTTCTTCGGCCCAAGCGCAGGTTCGGGTTCAAGACCAATCACAATTGCAGGCCCAAGCCCAGTCACAAGCCCAATCACAGCCTCCCGGCCTGAGCGGAGAAAAGGCGATGGAATTCGTCCGGGCCCAGGTGGCCTTTGGTCCCCGGCCGCCCGGCTCAGCGGCCCTCGCAAAATGCCGCGATTGGATCAAAGGACGGCTGGAGGCTTTCGGCTATAAAGTCGAAGACGACGCCTTCGACGCGGCGACTCCCCGCGGACGCGTCCGGATGCATAATCTTATCGCAAGAAAGGGGCAGGGCGGCAAGGGCGTCATCGCCCTGGCCAGTCATTACGACACCAAGCTGATGGAGGGAATGCGGTTCGTCGGCGCCAACGATGCCGGAAGCAGCACCGGGCTTCTGCTCGAGCTGGCCAGGGCGCTCGCCAGCCGCAAAAGTGACGTGGACACATGGTTCGTTTTCTTGGACGGCGAGGAGGCCTTCGAAGAATGGAGCTCCGTCGACGGCACTTACGGCAGTAGGCACCTAGCCCAGCGATGGAAGCAGGAAGACGTCGTCGGCCGGGTCCGCGCCCTGATCCTTCTCGACATGATCGGCGATAAAAACCTGGATCTCTACAAAGAAATGAATTCCACCCGCTGGCTGAGCGATCTGTTCTGGAACACCGCGGTTGAAATCGGCCTCCGCAACATCCTGTCCAACTACGCCGCGGCCATGGAGGACGATCACATTCCCTTTCTCAATGCGGGGATCGATTCGGTGGACCTCATCGACTTCAATTACGGGCCCGAGAATTCCTTCTGGCATACCGACGCCGATACGCTCGACAAGCTGAGCCCGGAGAGCCTGGAGAAGGTCGGCCGCCTGGTCCTCGCGGTCCTCGCCAAGCTCCAGGCTAAGTTCTCCAAATAGGGATCCCCTAGTTACCTGTCACTGCGAGGAGTCTTGCGATGAAGCAATCTCATCCAAAGGGTCATTCCGAGCGGAGCGAGGAATCTCCGCTTCTTGCGCACAGGGCATGGGATTGCCACGACAGCTTCGCTGTCTCGCAATGACAAATATTATTAAATCCCTATAATTATCAAATGGGGACACACACGGTGTGTGTCCCTTTTTTTGCTTAGATTCCGATGATATTGGCGTCCTTCGGGTATTCAATCGTGAAGTCGATGGTGATTTCCTTTTTCTCCTGAGGCGCTAGGGTCAACTTCCAGGTCAGAATCCCCTTGTCGTCCTTCTTGCTTTGCGCCGGCTGGATAGTGATGTCCTTGATCTCGATCTTGTCGTTCTGACTGATCGGCAGCTGGTCCAAAAGCTCGATCTCGGCCGCGTTCTTCCGCAAATTTTGGACCGTGATCTTATAGACGAGATGCAGCTTCTCGGTCTTGCCCAGGAATCCCGGATTGACCTTCTCCTTCTTCACCTGCTCGTACTTGACCTTGATCTGGCCGTCCTCGCCGAAATACATCTTGGCTTCTTCGTTGGCCGCCACGTAAGGGATCTGGGCCGTGCCGACGAAATCCTGGATGATGAACAAGTCCGCGCTTCCGGGGAGAAACGGATAGGCCAGCGTGTTCTTGACGCTGCCGCGCAGGAACATGGCTTCCTTGAGCTTGGGCACGGCGACATAATCGAATTTCACTTTGAGCTTCTGGGCGTCGATCGGGACCTTGTGCGGCGCGCCGTCGCTCGGGATATCGACGCTGCGCTTGATCTCGAAATTCAGATGGATCCCCGATTCCAGGATGGCCGCCGTGTCGAGCTCGGCCTCGCGGGCCATTGCGGGCGCCGTTTCGCGCACGACTCCGCCCAGCACGCCGCCGACGACGCCGCCCCCGACCCTATCCGCGGCCTTTTGCGCCGCCACCCGCGGCACGGGCCTGGGCACATAGATATCGAGCGTCCAGGGATCGAGCTCGCCGGGCCGGCTTTCGATGGCCGGCGATGCCGTGGACAACTGAGCCTTCACGTTCTCCCAATTTTCGCCGCTCCTCTGCTGGATGAGGCCGGTCACGGTGAGCTCGATCTCGCTCGAATCGGGCAGGGCCCGCACGGTATAGAGCGGCGCCCACCGCGCGTTCATCACGGTGTAGGCCAGGCTCAGCTTGAAATCGCCAACCTGGCTGGCCTCGATCAGCACCGTCACTTTTTTGGCTTCCTGCGGCCGCTGTGGTCTTATGGAATCGAGCTTCTTTTTGAGCGCGTCGCGCTTGGCATATTGGTCGTCCAAAATTTTCTGCTGGTCAAGCTGCGCCAGTTTGACGGCCTGGAGCTTTGTTCCCAAAAAATCATAAACTTTTTCCCAGCTCAGGATATCGGGCTTGCCCAGGCCGACTTGTTCGGAGGCCTTGGTCGTGGTCGTCGCCTGGATGGAGTTCAGGAATTTTTCCTGGGTGCTGAGGACTTCCATGACGTTTTTGGTCTTGGTGATCTCGAAATTGAGCGCGTCGATATCGGCTTCCAGTTTTTTGATTTCAGGAAGCAGGGCGGTTTCAAGAAATTCGTTGGCGACTTCAAGCCCCAGGATCTTGACGGCGGCCGCTCCCCTGCCCGATGCGCGCAGCGAGTTGGGAATGAGCGTGGTGGGCAGGCCTGAAAAGACGACGGACTGGGGCCCTAGCACCGGCTTGATATTCGTCTCGCGGACGATCGTCGCCCGGTCCGGATAAATTGTGACCGAGGCGATCAAGCTTGCGGCCTGGATCTTGAGCTCCGGCGTGGCGTCTTTGACGAACCGCGGCGGCGGAATTTCTCTGGTTTCTTGCGGGAAAAGTGAAAGACAGAAGAGAAAACAAAAAATGAGTGTCAAAGCGACAAACCGAAAATTCTTCGCATTTTTCATCTGGACCTCCTTGCGATGTCCTGGTATCTAATACAAACGCAATCGGGATAGGGGGCGGCCTCACGGCCGCCGCCCTCCCACACCACCGGACATACGGGTCCGTATCCGGCGGTTCGAATCGACTTAACCATTCAACTTCCGTATTTAGAGAGGGTGAGAAGCCCTCG
>Ga0315274_10001477_pt1 | contig 36034 bp, 28 predicted proteins | sample YL17G02_20_MG_FD_203700 | JGI IMG/M metagenome (GOLD analysis project Ga0315274, IMG submission 203700) | Sediment microbial communities from Yellowstone Lake, YNP, Wyoming, USA - YL17G02_20 | ecosystem: Environmental > Aquatic > Freshwater > Lake > Sediment | place: USA: Wyoming | collected...
CTGGCCATGGCAGATGACGAAGGTACCACCCGACGTCCCGGCCGTCGCCGAGCGCAACGCCTATTTCTTCTGCGTCGACCCGTTGGGAAGCCAGCTCCCTTACATCGACCGGCTGCGCTTCGAGGTAGTGGAGAACATTGACATCCTGAATACCAAGGCGATTGCCGGCGCGGTGGACTGCCAGTTCCGCCACATCAGTTGGGTGAACTATCCGCTGTATGTGGACAATGCCAAGAAGGGCGACTATCAGGTGTTCAAGTGGACCCTGGCCGAAGGCTCGAACTGCTGCCTGCACTTTAACCTGAACCACGAGGACAAGGGCTTGCGCGAGCTAGAAGAGAACAAGCAGTTCCGCCAGGCCCTCTCCATGGCCATCAACCGAGCCGAGATCAACGAGGTCGTGTACCAGGGGCTGGGCACGCCGCGTCAGGCTTCGGTCCTCCCTGTGGTCCCCTATTTCAAGCAGTCACAGGCCGATGCCTATGCCCAGTACGATCCTGCCGGGGCGAACAAGCTCCTCGACGGGATCGGCCTCACCAAGCGCGACGGCGAGGGGATGCGCCTGCGGCTGGACGGCAAGCCGCTGACGATCACCATCGAGTACGCGCCAGTCTTTGGCCCCTGGGCCGACGTGCTGCAGATGGTCTCCAAGTACTGGAAAGCCATCGGGGTCCGCGCGACACCCAAGGAAGAAGCACGCCCGCTGTTCAGCGAGCGCGGGGCTGCCGGCACGGTGCAGGACATGTCGGTATGGACCATGGACCGCTCGGCCCACTTTTTGATCGAGCCGCTCTACCAGATGCCCCGGCGCGGGGGCACGCCAGCCAGCGTCGGCGCTCTGTACTGGGACTGGTACACCAGCGACGGCAAGCAGGGCGAAGAGCCGCCGCCGGAGGTGAAAAAGGCCTACGAGTTGTATGAGAGCTGCAAGACAGCCAAGAATGCGGAGGAACTGGCCCGGTACGCGACCGAGCTGTTGGACCTCAACGCCGAACAGGTCTGGTTCATCGGCATCGTGGGCTTGCTGCCTCACGTGGGCATCGTCAAGACCAACTTCCACAACGTACCGAAGAAGGCTGTCTCGGACTGGCTCTGCCTGACTCCGGGCAACACCAACATCGAGCAGTGCTTCTTTAGAGAGGACTAGTGATAGTTGGCCTGCCATCTGTGCAGCCAGATGGCAGGCCTTCGTCGAATTCCTGGAACGCGGGGCGAGTGGGGGCGAGGCATTGCCCGGGATTGGACGCCTCACCGCATCGTGCTTCAAACCATCATGGTACGGCGCCCTGCAGCAGCGTTTGGGCAATGCCTCGCACCTACCATCGGACGCGCCAGAACAGCGTCGCCTGAGGGAAAGAGGGAGACATGCTGCAGTACATCGTGCGCAGGGTCCTGCTAACGATCCCCACGATCGTGGTCGTCTCCATGATCTCCTTTGTCGTCATCCAGTTGCCCCCTGGAGATTGGCTGACGACGCACATATCCAGGTTGGCCGAAACGGGGGAGAGGATAGACGAGGCCGAAGTCGCGGCCCTGACCCGCCAGTACGGGCTGGACAAACCGATGACCATCCAGTACCTAAAGTGGGCCTGGAATGCCCTCCATGGCAGCTTTGGCATGTCGTTCGAGTGGAACAAGCCGGTAGAGGAGCTGATCTGGGAACGTCTGGCCTTGACCGTGGTGATGTCGTTCTCAACCCTGATCTTTACCTGGATTGTCGCCTTTCCCATCGCCATTTATTCGGCCACGCACCAGTATTCGGCGGGCGACCACTTTTTCTCGTTCGTGGGCTTTGTCGGGCTGGGCATCCCTTCGTTCATGATCGCCTTGGTCTTGCTATGGGTCGGCTTTCGCTACTTTGGCGCCGACCTGACGGGCCTCTTTTCCGAAAAGTACGTGGAAGCGCCGTGGAGCTTGGGCAAGGTGGCTGACATGTTCAAGCACCTGTGGGTGCCGCTGATCGTCCTGGGAATGGGCAGCACAGCGGGCCTGATCCGCACCACGCGGGCCAACCTGCTGGACGAGCTGAGCAAACCCTACGTGATCACGGCCAGGGCCAAGGGACTGAAGGAGACACGGCTCTTGCTCAAGTACCCGGTACGCGTGGCCTTGAGGCCCTTTGTCAGCACGGTGGGTTGGGCCCTTCCCGGCCTGATCTCGGGAGGGACGATCATCTCGGTGGTGTTGGGCTTGCCCACAGCCGGGCCCCTCCTGCTTATGGCCCTGATGACTCAAGACATGTACCTGGCCGGCACGTTCGTCCTGATGCTGAGCATGTTGACCGTGATCGGCACATTGCTCTCGGACATCCTGCTGCTCTTCGTCGATCCTCGCATCCGCTACGAGGGATGAGCGGTGCATTGCACACAACACACCCTCTCCCCAACCCATCCAGAGCGGGGTCAAGGGTGGCGGCACTGCTGTGGAAAGAGCTTTTCGGGCAGGCACTCACCAGGACTTAGGTGTCGCTCTTACAGGCCTTAAGGAGCACTCGGACCATGGTCGTAAAGGGGCTCGAAGCCAAGCGTGCGATACCCAAGGCGATTCCAGAGACAACGGATAGTATCTACGTTGCCTCACAATGGCAGTTGATGTGGTGGAAGTTCATCAAGCACAAGCCGGCCATCGCTGGCGGCATGCTCATTCTTTTCTTCTACCTGATCGCCCTCTTTTGCGAGTTCCTGGCTGTCTATAGCCCGATCGAGTACAGCGCCAAGTACACCTATGCTGCTCCCCAGTTGCTGCAGTTTGTGCATCAAGGCAGGTTCCAGTTGCGGCCCTTTGTCTATGGCCTCAATTCGCGCCGTGACCCTGAGACCTCGCGGATGGTATTCGAGGTCGATCGCTCGCGGAGATACCTGATACGGCTGTTCGTCCGCGGCTTTCCGTACAAGCTGTGGGGGCTGTTTCCCTCTGATCGCCATCTACTGGGCATCGAAGACCCGGACGGCAAGGGAACGCTGTTTCTGTTTGGCACTGACCGCATGGGGCGCGACGTGCTCTCGCGCATCGTCTATGGGGCCCGCATCTCCATGTCTATCGGCTTGATGGGCGTGCTGCTGAGCTTTGCCTTTGGCATCGTGATCGGCGGGATCTCTGGGTACTATGGAGGTGTCGCTGACGTCATCGTGCAGCGCGTGATCGAGTTCATCCGCTCCGTGCCTGACATCCCACTGTGGATGGCTCTGGGCGCTGCTCTGCCGGCAGATTGGCCTGCCGTGCGCGTGTATTTTGGCATTACCCTGATCCTGTCTCTCATCGGGTGGACCTGGCTGGCCCGGGTGGTGAGGAGCCAGTTTCTCTCGCTGCGCGAGGAGGACTTTGTGATGGCCGCGCGCCTGTCCGGGGCCGGCGAATTCAGGATCATCTTTCGGCATCTTGTACCGGCGTTTCTCAGCTACATCATCGCTTCCCTCAGCATCAACATCCCCGCCATGATTCTGAGCGAGACGAGCCTGAGCTTCCTTGGCCTGGGCATCCGGCCGCCGGCGATCAGTTGGGGAGTCTTGCTACAGGAGGCCCAAAACCTGCGGGCGGTGGCCACTGCGCCCTGGGTGCTATCGCCCGGCCTGTTCGTGGTGATCATCGTGCTGGCGTTCAACTTTCTGGGGGATGGTTTGCGCGATGCCGCCGACCCCTATTCGCGATAGGGGCTATCCCAACCTGGTATGGATCGATGCGGATGGGTACATCCGTGCGCGGAGCGGCAGCGGCAGCGGCTGGGAAACCAGCCGCTGCGCTTATTCTGGCATTTCCCGGCGGGAAGGGGAGACAACCTCGTACAGCGACGCCTGCCGAGGTAGGTTGCCCCCGCCCACGGCAAAGTAGGGCAGGTCGAGCGCCTGGATCGGCCGTAACCGATACCGCTGCGATAGGCGCGCCAGCACTGCAGGCATCTCCTCTCCGTCGTCCAGCACGTAAAAGGGCTGTCCACGGCTGAGCAGGGCATCGGTCCACCGGTACAGTTCTTCCTCCGTCCATGGGGCCGGGTGAACCGCCTGCCGCCCGGCGTGCAACTCAATTCCCCCGCCGTTCAGCATGCTGCCGATCACCGCGTTCTGCGGGGTGATCTCACCCAGGGCAACGAAGGCATGGTACTGACTCGCCCGTACATGGCCAAACGTGATCACATCATCGCTCCAGGGCATGGCAAGCACCTGCTCCGATCGGGCAAAGAGCAGCACCATGCTGCCGACTGATAGCATCGCAGCGCCCAGGGTGCCCCGTCGCTCGGCCCACTGCCAGGCAGCGACAAACCCGTACGCGGCACACAGGTACACCATCGGCACAAGGGCGATCAGATCACGCGGGCGCAAGGCCGAGTAGCACAGGTGGAACACAAATGCCGCCCCCACACCCAGGGCCAGGACCACGGCTGGTCGCCTGTGCCTGCGCCAGAGGAGCCACGCCCCACAGATGGCGAACGGAGCCAGAAAACCCAGCTCCTGACGGCGCAGCAGCCCCTGCTGAAGCACGACGAAGAACGAACGGCTGATGTTGTCCACAGAGATGAGAAACCACTCGCTGGACTCGGTGTGCAGCCAGCCGCCAAAGGCCTGCCGGTGGTACCACAGATCGGGGGCAGCGACGGCCAGCGCTGTCAGCCCAAAGACCACGACAAACGCTACAGCACGTGCCATAGCTGTCCCCCACAAGCGCCAGGAGGTCCAGGCCTGCCGGTGCCCCTGCGGCAGCCAGAAGGCTGCCAGAACAACGATGCCCAGCGGCAACTGTGGGTGGCGCACCAGGTAGGCCAGTCCCAGGCTGGCCCCGGCAAGTGCCCCATACAGCGCGGAATACCCACGACGCAGGCCGCGCAACACGAGCCACAGGGTGAGCACAGACAGGAGCTGCGCAGCAGCGTCGGCCATGGGCACCAGCATGCGCTCCGATCCCTCTGGCGACGTAGCTACCAGCCAGCATGTCAGTGCGGCGATGGCCCATCGCGTGCTGCGCAGCACGATCTGCCGCGCAGACTCGTTCTGTGGGCCAACGCGGCCGCGTTTCGCTGGCCCGTGGTTTGGGTCAGAGAAGCACGCCTCGTTCGCCAGGGCCCAGACCGCCAGCAGCGCCAGGCCGCTCATTAGCGGGGCAGCCAGGTACAGGGCAGGCAGCCCTCCTACCCAGAAGAAGGGGACCATCAACGCCGGCCAACCGATGGGCCACATGGTCGGTGACCGGTTTCCACTCACCGGCGGGTGATAGCCGATGTGTACGGTCGGCCAGGTGGGCACGCCCAGATCGCGGGCCAGCCCGGCCAAGGGGAAATCGTGCAGCGGAGACCCGGTCTGAGCCAGGTCGATCGCCATCTGGGTGTAGCAGTAGGGGTCACTGGCGGTGACCCCGCGCGTGCGGTGAATGGCCACAGTGCACCCCAGCCACAGGGCCAGCAGCAGCCCCAAGACCACTGGCAGCCCCGCCTCGGCGATGCGCTGCCCCCATCGCCCGGGCAATGGCAAGCCGCGCGCAACCAGCCGGAGCTGGATCCAGAGCGCGTACACCGTCCCACCCACGACCAGGGCCAGGACGTTGAACCAGGGCGACCAGAGATCGAGGAGGGCAAATCCCTGATATTCGTCGATATCCACGTGCAGCCAATGGGCCAGGGAAAGATGGGCGGCGGCCGCCAGGTAGGCGGGCAGCAGCGGGGCCAGGGTCTCCAGGCGCAGACGGCGCGGTCGGGCCAGCAGGGGCAGGATCGACAGCGACAGCAGCGCAGGGACGGACCACCATAGAGGACGACCTGCCAAGTACCACAGGGCTGCCAGGCCCGCCAGATGCACGCCGGTCAGGCACGCGTGCTCCCACAGCGGAACGCCCGGCGATATCTGAACACCATCCGCCGACCGCTGACCGCTGACCCTTGACCACGGACCAGCGACCAGCGCATCGACCTGACGCTGCAGGAGAGCAGGCAGCCGCAGGCGCGACAGTGCATCAATGGCTGGGGCCAGCAAGGCTACTAGTGTGGCTGAGATCGGCCACACGCGCGCCGTCCACGCTTCAAGGAGCAGGTAGCGAGCCTCGGCAGACAGACTGGCCCCTCCCCATCCACTGCCAAGTTGCGCTGACCAGAAGCGTGCCCCCAGCATGACCAGCCCGGCGCCGCATGCCCAGGCGCTGACCCGGGCTGCCCGGCATGGTGTACGACGGTTCCACTGCCAGGCAACCCAGAACCCGATCAGGAGCAGGATGGCCCAGGCCACATACACTGTACCCCACCGCCCCAGCGGGCCAGGGTTCAGGGCATACAGGTAGGCGGGGTCCAACAGACGTTGAAGCAGGCGGATCACGGCCGTACTCCGGCAGGAGTCAAGCATCGGTTCCGCCAGGTGCCGGCCACGGATTGGATCACCTGCTTGAGCAGCATCCCGTACAGCAGTAGCGCAGGGGCCGCCTTCGAGGCATGATAGAGCAGATCTTGCCACAAGGGGCGGATCGGCGTCCAGCGCATGGCATCTACCACAGCGACCTGTCCGTGAGGGTCGATCAGGTAGAAGGGTGTGGGCAGCGCCAGCAGCAGATAGAGAGCGCACAGCCACCACGACTCGTGGCGCATGGCCAGCACGACCATGACAGGCAGCAGCATCACATAGTGGTGTTCCCAGACGTGGTGGTAGACGAGGAAATAGGCGGTCATCCACAGTGATAGGTGGGCCAGGATATCCGGGCGGCGGTCGAACAGGAGCAGCGCCAGGGGGATGGCGACGATCAGTGCGACCAGGGCCTGTTGCACGCGAACGTATAGAACCGGGGAGATCTGCACGTGCAGCACATCGCCCAGGGACCACATGGCGTCAAACACCAGTTGGCGAAATCCCAAGTTGCCAAGCTGGAACCAGGGTGGGTCGCCGGACAAGTTGCGCAGAAACGCGTTCAGCGAGCCGGGATAGAGGAGGAAATAGGGTGCGGCACTGCCGATCAGCAGCAGGGCCAGGATCACGATAGCCCGCCATCTCTTGAGACGCACCATCAGCGGCAGGAACAGGGCCGTGTTCTGCTTCCACAGCACGCTTCCCACCCAGGCCAGGTCAAAGCCCAGGCGCAGTTGCTGACCCAGGGCCCACAGCAGCATCAAAAAGACCAAAGCTCCCTGCACCAGGGAGAACTGGCCCAAGTATAGCTCCAGGTAGTAGGGGGTATAGCACAGCCACATTGCCGTCAGCCGGGCCCGGCGGTCCGCATCCTGGACCGCACGCCAGGTCAGGGCGATGCAGGCCAGGAGAACCAACTCGATGCAGGCTACCCACAGCCGGTAGGCCCACAACGGCGGAACCAGGTTGAGCGCAACGCCCAGGGTATAAGCCGATACGGGCAGGTAGCGGAAAGGGGTATATGTGCCGCCCGGGATGACCACATCGATCCGGGTTCCATCGCTCTCATAGGCGCTGTGCCCGGTGAGCACATTGTGCCCGGCCTGGTACAGAGCATAAAAGTCCCAACCTCGCCGCCCACGGGTCACCGTAGCGTCAAAGAACAGGGGGTTCAGCATCCCTGTGCGCCAGGAGACGAGCATCAGCAGGTGGATGAGGATGGCCGCGCCCAGCAGGGCGCGTGACGACCTGGACATCGGCGCATTCCCCGTGGTTTGCACTGACCCTCCCGCAAACTGCAGAGCTCTGGGAGGGTGATGAGATGGACGCATTATACCACAACCAAGGTGGAATTGCCCATTCCGGCCCGAGCATGGTATACTCGATAGCGATCCACGCAACCATCCTACCCAAGGAGACGTTCCATGAACGACCCAGATCCTGGCAAGCGGCTGCACGTCATCAACAGCGTGGCCCCGGTCCGCATCTGCGACAACGGCGGTTGGACTGACACCTGGTTCGCCGGGCATGGCAAGGTGTTCAACATCGGGGTCTACCCCTATGTCGAGGTGCAGATCGAGGTGTTTCCACGGGACGCTCAGGAGGATCGCATCGTCCTCTTTGCCGAGAACTATGGCGAACGGTATGTCGTCCGTCGCGAGTTGGCAGGGTGGGATCGCCATCCGCTCCTGGAGGCGGCGATCGAGTACATGCACGTCCCGGAGAATGTCTCCATGCAGATCTCTATCTACTCCGAGGCCCCTGCCGGGTGCTCCACGGGCACGTCGGCAGCGGTGAGCGTGGCCCTCCTTGGCGCGCTCGACTGCCTGACACCCGGACGCATGACGCCCCATGAAGTGGCAAACGCCGCCCACAAGGTAGAGACGGACCTGCTCAAGCTCCAGTCGGGCATCCAGGATCAGCTCTGCTCGGCCTATGGAGGGATCAACTTTATCGACATGTACCAGTACCCGCATGCTGCGGTGTCGCAGATCTATGTCTCCAACTCGGTGTGGTGGGAACTGGAGCGCCGCCTGGTGTTGATCTACCTGGGCAAGTCACACAGCTCGTCGGCGGTCCACGAGAAGGTGATCGCCGAGTTGGAGGATGCCGGGCCGGATTGCCCCAAGCTCGAGCCGTTGCGTCAAACACCGGTCATGGCCCGCGATGCCCTGTACGCCGGTGATTTCGCGGCCTTGGGGCAATCCATGATCCAGAACACCGAGGCTCAAGCAGAGCTGAACTCCGCTTTGGTCAGCCAGGACGCCAGGCTGGTGATCGATATCGCCCGTCGCCACGGGGCGATCGGCTGGAAGGTCAACGGAGCCGGAGGAGAAGGGGGCTCCATCACTTTGCTGTGTGGAGACACGTCCAGCCAGAAACGCGAGATGATCCGCCAGATCGAGGCAGCTAACCCACTATTCAGGAACATCCCCATCTACCTGAGCCGTTTTGGGCTGCGCATCTGGTATGCATAGCCCATAGTTGACAAATCCGCCACTCTGCCCTATAATCACGCTCACATGCATGACCTTCGGGGCAGGGTGAGGCCCGTCGGGTAGTGTGCGGCGGGCCGATTCCAGACCGGCGGTAGGGTGCAGGGCGCGAGCGGCAGCTTGTGCCATGAACCGAGCCCGCGAGCCATCAGGCAGACCCGGTGCCAGCGATGGGTTCGGAAGCCATAATCCGAGTCTATTGCTCAGTCCGGGGCCGACGGTATAGTCCGGATGAGAGAAGGTTGCCCGATCTGTGTAGCCGTGCGGGCTGTGCGATCGGCGTCATATGTGATGGTAGCCCCGAAGACCCTGGTCTCGGGGCTTTTGTGTTTGATCGAGAGGACAGCCGTGGAACAGACACGACGAGGGAAAGGCTCAGGTCTTCCGGGTTGGCTGGCAGGCTGCGCCGTGCGCGCGCATCTCTTGGTCGGCTGGCTGCGCCGGCGAAAGGAATACCTGCTCTTGCCGCTAGCTGTGGCCCTGTTTTTGGCCATTTGGGAGGGGATTGTCTTGCTGGGCCACTACCCGGCCTTTATGCTCCCCTCGCCAGGCCGGGTGTATGGACGGTGGATGGCCGTGTTGGCAGAGGGCTGGCTGTGGTGGCACGTGCGCGTGACGATGACCGAGGTCCTGGGCGGGCTGGTGTTGGGGTTGACCACGGCGGTTGTGCTGGGCTATGGGATGGCCAAATCCCCGGCGCTGGAACGTCTGATCTCGCCCTATGTAGTGGCCTCACAATCGGTGCCCATCGTCGCCCTGGCCCCACTGTTGGTGATCTGGTTTGGTGCTGGGCAGTTGAGCAAGGTCCTGGTCTGTGCATTGACCATCTTTTTCCCTATGCTGGTCAACACCATGGTGGGCGTGCGCTCGGTCGATAGTGGCCTGGTCGATCTGATGCGCTCTCTGCAAGCTACGCGCTGGCAGACCTTCGTTCAGCTCGAAGTGCCCTCGGCGCTGCCGGTGCTTCTGGGCGGGCTCAAGGTCAGTGTGACCCTGTCGGTGATCGGCGCGGTGGTTGGCGAGTTCGTCGCCGCCGATCGGGGCCTTGGGTTCTTGATCAACGTCGCTAGAGGCAATTTCGACACGCCTCTGATGTTTGTGGCACTGTTCACCCTGGTGGCCATTGCCTTGGTCCTGTACTTGATGATCGTCTTGTTGGAAAACCTGGCGCTTCGCTGGCGTGCTGTACCCCCTGCGACGCAGCCGGAGCGCATCTAGCGAACTGGACCTCCCGCAGGGTCCGATACCTGCGGGCGGTCGGAGAACGATAGGAGGAGATAAGGGATGAATGTATGGCGACACAGAGCAACGGGGCTAGTCTGGATCACCATGCTGTGCCTGACCATGGCCAGTGTGCTGTTCGGGTGCACAACATCCAGGCAAGAGCGCGCGTCAACGCCTGAACCACGCAAGGTGGCCCTGGCGATGGGCTTTATCCCCAACGTGCAGTTCACACCAGTGTACGTGGCCGTGGACAAGGGGTACTTCGCTGATGAAAACCTGACCATCGAGTTTGACTATGGCATGGAGACTGACCTGCTCAAGTTGGTCGGCACCGACGAACGCCAGTTTGTCATCGGCAGCGGTGACCAGGTGATCCTGGCCCGCAATCAGGGGCTGCCGGTGGTCTATGTCCTGAACTGGTACCGGCGCTTCCCGGTCGCCGTGGCCGCGCTCAAGCCGCTCCAGAGTCCGCAGGACCTGGTTGGGAAAAGCGTCGGCATCCCTGGCCTGTATGGGGCCAGCTACATCGGCTGGCAGGCGCTGCTCAGCGCGGCGGCCATCCAAGCCAATGACGTCAAGCTGGTCAGCATTGGGTATACCCAGGTGGAGAGCATGGTCGCCGGCCAAGTGGACGCCGCCGTGGTCTATGCCATGAATGAGCCAGTGCAACTGCGCCAGCAAGGCTTCCAGGTGAGCGTCATCGAGGTGGCGGACTATGTCGATTTTGTCTCCAATGGCCTGATCACCAATGAGAAGACGATCAAGGAACATCCGGAGCTGGTGCGATCCGTTGTGCGGGCCATAACCCGGGGTCTGGCCGATACGCTGAACGATCCGGATGACGCCTTTGCCATCTGCCGGAAACACGTGCCAGGTGTCGACGACGTCAGCGCGCCGCTGCAGCGGGCGGTGCTCCAGGAGGCCCTGGGCTTTTGGCGCGCAGACAAGCCGGGACAATCGGATCCGGCCGCCTGGAAGACTTCGGTGGATTTCATGCGGCAGATCGGGATGATCGAGACAGAGTTAGATCCGACCACCTGTTACACCAACCAGTTTGTGCCCTAGCGCATGCCCATGGTGTTCCACAGCGACCGAACCAGCGAACCCATTCTGCGTGCCGAGCACATCAGCGTGGTCTTTACCTCCCTCCAGGGCAAGTTGGGGGCCCTGGGCGACGTCTCGCTGGAGGTCAGCCCGTGTGAGTTTGTGTGCCTGGTCGGGCCGTCAGGGTGCGGCAAGTCGACCCTCTTGCGAGTCATGAGCGGACTGTTGTATCCCTCCAAAGGGCACGTGTACCTGCGCGGGCAGCCGCTGGATGGCCCATCTGACGACGTGGGCCTGGTCTTCCAGGGGGCCAACCTTATGCCGTGGCGCACGGTGTGGAGAAACATCGCCCTGCCGTTGGAGCTGCGAGGACTCGACGTCGCGCAGATCCGGGAACGGGTGACCAGCCTGATTGGCCTGGTGGGGCTCCGCGGCTTTGAGCACAGCTATCCTCACGAGCTATCTGGCGGCATGGCCCAACGGGTGGCCATCGCCCGGGCCCTGGTGTACGACCCTGAGATCCTGCTCCTCGACGAGCCCTTTGGGGCCTTGGATGCCCTGACTCGAGAGCGGATGAACCTGGAGTTGTTGCGCATCTGGGAGGCGCAGCGCAAGACGGTGGTCATGGTCACTCACAACATCACCGAAGCTATCCTGTTGGCTGACCGGGTGGTGATGATGACGTCGAGGCCAGGCCGGGTGGTCGCCGAATTGCCCGTAACGCTGCCGCGCCCTCGTTCCCAGGACCTCATCTACAGTGAGGCCTTTATCGAGCTATCCCGGCGCATCCGGGAAGCGATTGGCTGATCTCATACTCTCACCACCAAGGCACAAAGGACACGAAGGCTCCTGGGCATCACTTGGTGCTCTTGGTGTCTTTGTGGTATGATTCGTCTACGCATCTGCCAGTAACACCGCACCGAGGAATCGCATGGCTCTCAAGACCTTGTCGCGCCTGTTCGTTCTGGATGGCCGATTGCGCTCCGGGTGGCGAGTGATGCTCTACCTGGCCTGCTACGGCATCGCCCTGCTGCTGGTGCAGATCCCCATGGCGACCTTGTACATAGCCTATCTCGTTGCGCATGGTATGAACGCCATGAGTGACATCGTGGCACAGTTGCAGAGCAACGGGCTGCCGGCCTGGCTGTATGGGGCGCTCAAGTTGGGCGAGTTGGTCATGCTCGTGCCACTTACTGCCCTCTTGCGCCGCTTCGTCGACCGCCGCACGTGGGTCAGCCTGGGCTTTCGACGGGGACGAGGGTGGCTGCTCGATGTGGCGCTGGGCCTGGCGTTGGGCGGAGTGCAAATGGCACTGATCTTTGGAGTGGAGTGGGCCAGCGGCTGCCTCGGCGTGAGCCTGCTCAGTGGGCGAGCACTGGTCCGTGCCCTGGCCGACAATCTCATCTTCACGGCCATGTTTGTGTTGGTCGCCATTGGAGAGGAACTGATGTTTCGCGGGTACCTGCAGGTGAACCTGGGCGAAGGGATCGGCACATGGCCAGCGCTCCTGCTGACCTCAGCGCTGTTTGGGCTGTTCCACGGCCTGAACCCTAACTTGCGCTGGCTGGCTCTGGTCAACATCGCCCTGGCCGGCCTGTCGATGGGCTATGGCCGGCTGGTTAGTGGTGCACTATGGCTACCCATGGCCTACCATTGGAGCTGGAACTGGTTCCAGGGTGCAGTGCTGGCCCTGCCGGTCAGCGGTGTGTACTTGGGAGGACTGCTCCACGTCGTTGACCGCGGCACGGCACCACTGCTGACCGGTGGGGCCTTTGGCCCGGAGGGAGGGCTCATCGCCACCGGGGCCTTGCTGCTGTCGTTTCCCCTTTTCTGGTGGTGGGGGCGCCGGCACAAGAGAGCATCGACTCAGTAGAGATAGGGCACCCCTGCGCAATCCGCGTTGCCAACTCTTAGCCTCCAAGGGATCGACCAGAGGATCGCCCGGATAGCACGGTTGTTAGTGGCAGCCCCACAGCTCGCCTGCCACAGACTATACGCCTGCAGACATCATCCAGGGGAGATAATCTGCCTCAAACGGGCGGCAATCAACTCCTCGCGCTTCTGCACAAATGCCTCAAAGCTCTCGAATCTGAGAAGATGATCGCCTTCAGGGATCAGGTGCCGCTTTCGAAAGCTCTCGTCACGTGTGGATAGCCACACCTCAAAAGGCTTGGCCAACTTGGTGTCATGTTCAGATTTCGGGAGCAATTCCAGATTGCCCACTCGATCCCGGAGGTCCAGGTACCGCGTTTGTTGGTCCGCAGACAGGCTACGGAACACAGGATTCTCTGAGGAGAACAGTGCGCGCGGAAAGATATGGTCCTGCTCATGGGGCGTGACTCCCCAGAGGTAATCGTCATAGAGCAGAGAGAGGTGCAGAAACGCGCTCGGCCAGGTGGTTGACAGGAACCCTTGGAGCGAAGCCTCATCCCAGTGGACTGAAAGACGCATCCGAGTCAGCTCAGCATTCAAGGCCTCAAAGGGGAAATCATCCTGGCCTTTGTTCTCATCCAGTACGCGGCGTGTGTTGGCCAGGATTTGCTCTGATGCCCGACCAAAAACACGGTTCAGCAGGGCCATGATCAACCAACGCTGCATCAGCCGGGCGTTCTTGACCTCAAACGGAGACATGCCCGTACAGGAAACGCCACCATGCTGATACAGATAGTAGACCATCGGGATGAGGGCATTCTGGCTGGTGAGATTGCTGCCGTCGATGCCAAAGCGATTCGCCAACCTCACTGCACGTTCAATCGCATCTCGCATCGCTGGCCAGTTGCTTTCTATGGTGGCTATGGCCTGATTGGTAAAGTTGTTGATCCTATAGCGGACAGGCAAGCCCGAGAGAACCAGGCAACTCCGCATCACGAATTCCAGATTGATGCTATTCCTGCGCTCAAGCCCGCTGTTGACGTGATGGATGAACCCCTCGATCTCATCTTTGGCATTCTTCTTCCACTTTGAAGCAAACATGGCCATCACAATCTGCGCTTTGTTCAGTTCTGTCCCAGCTTCATTCGCTCTCACGAATATGTCCAGCACCCGGTCGTAATCTTGGTTGTGCTCCACATAGTAAGAGATCGCAGCATCCTTCCAGATGGCCTGGTACAGACGCCCGAGATTTCTCTCAAACAGGTTTTCGCGGGACTTGGGGAGACCTTCTGGAAATTTCTCTTCCTCTCTTTCCCTCAACCCAAAGAAGCCATCCTCATCCTTGCAGTCGAGAATCCGTCCCACACAGAACCAGTGCTGATCAACGGAGTTCTCCGGCTTCCTATCAAGGAAGTGAAAACCATAGTAGGGCTTACCTGTGAATTCCTGATCGTCATCGCCTGGGGTCGGACTCTCAAGAAGGTCCAGATAGAGGTGGTGTGTGGGAAAAGCATCCCGGTTGTTTGCCCACTGATGCCGTCTCCGAATCTTGTAAGCCCCCTTCAACCCAATCAGCAACGAGCTCAACCTTTGTTGTCCATCGAGCACCAGTGTCAGGTTCTGTATCCCATAGGGCGCAGGCAACTTGGTATGGTCCGTCCCTCCCGAATAGGCCACTTCGGCGAACTTGTAGACTTCCCATTTTTCTCGGTTATCCTGGGCCAGTTCCTAGAACAAGAAGGAACTGATCGGGTAACCGCGCATGATGGAATCAAAGAGCTTAACGACATCCTCAGGCTTCCAGACAAAATGACGTTGGATCGCGGGCAGAAAGTATTGGGTGTTCAGCCGGTCCAAGATGGTCTTGATCGTCTCTTCCTGGTAAGGCATTGTCTGTTCTCCACATCAGAGGTATGATCTCGGGCCGGTTGACGTTTCTGCTCTTCACAAGCGACCAAGTTCTTTGCAGCCCGTCATCACGCGTTCTCTCCAGGCAACAGCGGGCCTATTGCCTGGATCAGCGCAGGTGCGGAGTGCGTGATGACGCCCCAGACTACATCCAGGTCGATCCGCGCATAGTCATGTACCAGGATATTCCGCATAGCGACCATCTCCCGCCACGGCAGTCCCGGATGGCTGTCGCGAAACTCACCCGAGATCTTGTTAGCGGCCTCGCCAATCACGGCGATCGACCAGAACGCCACATACTGCCTCTGTTCGTCTCGGTCGAAATCCGCGCGCGAGACACCCTGGAAGCGATGAACAAGCTTCCTGGCCTCGTTCAGGATGTCGAGAAGATACCCCTCATCCCTCCACATAGACGGTCTCCGCGCTCATGAGGATGTGCTGGCGCTTGATATAGTTTTCACTCGTCTCCACGTTGCGCCGCTCAATCACGTCGACGGGCCGGGTCACGATGGCGGCAAGCTCATCCTCCAGATCGAGGATCCGTGGCCAGAGTGGTTTGCAGCCCTCATGAAAAGACACCAGAAAATCGATATCGCTGTCGGGGCGGAAATCGTCGCGCAGGATCGAGCCAAAGACGGCTAACTCTCTGATACGCCATCTGCGGCAGAAACCCCTGATCCTGTCCTTGGGCAACAGCTTCGCGTTCTTCATCTGAATCTCCCTGTCCCGTGCGAGCTGGAGAAACCAACTGGGTGGAATCAACCACCACATACCCCCCGGTCCCTGTCAATCGTTACTGATCAGTATAAGGCCGAACACAGCACGGGTCAAGCATTGCCCAGGCGAGGGGGGGGCGCTTCAGATTGTGGGACTGACCATACGCCAGAGGATCGGCTATGGCGTGGGGAGGGACACAGGCGCAGCGTGTGGCCGGGCGAGACCGCCCTTCCTCCAGCCTATTCTCCGAGGATGCGCAACGCCCCTTCGATCTCGTCGATGCCACGGGCATAGCAGTCTCGTGCCTGGCGCAGCAGCACCGCAGCGCGGGCATTGCGCTCCGCATCAGGCCCAGGAGGCGACTCCCAACCCAGCAGGGGGACGCACTGATCCAACGCATCGGCCTCAGCAGCAAAATGGCCGGCTGCGCGCTCGAAATGCGCCGTGGCCTCGGGGTATCTGGGCACCAGTTCTAGCATGAACTCGGATGCTGCCCGATGTGTGCTGCGGTACACGCCCAGGCAGTAGGCATCGCCAGAGCCCCGTTTCTTCTCCGGGCTGATAAAGTCGGTGACCCACCGGTCGTAGCACTGCAGCCCTTCCAGGAAGACCCACTTGCCGCCGTTAAGCTCCTCCTGACCTTTCCTGGATCGGGCATGGCGAACGGCCTCTCGCAGGGCTGCCAGCTCTGTCTGGCGCACATCGAGTTGTCCCGTCTTGTCGCCGATCAGCATTGCCCCCAGAGCGGGACAGGTATCGGTGCAGGTGATGGTGCGCAACTGATCGGCCCGGGCATAGTCTTCTCGCCCGGCATACGAGCCGCGGCCGAGGAACAGCTTGGCCTGGTCATCGAAGCCACAGACGACGTCCCATTCGCAGTTGGTAAAGGCATGCCAGAGGATGGCTGGCCGGCCAGCGCGGATCTCATCCCTGACCCGTGCCAGGACCTCATAGACCCGCTGACGATCCGTACCTTCCTCGGACAGGGGCAGGAACTCGACCTCATAGCCCAGCAGCGTGATCAGCTCCCGAGGCTCCATCGCCAGGCTACATGTCGGGGCACACGGGCAGATGCCACCGATGCGAAAGGCGGCACCAGAGAGGCCCTGGACATAGGCTGGCGAGTAGGTCTCCCCGAGATAAGACAGCACAACCCGCACGCACTCGAACAACGGGTCCATGACCCGGTAGCGATCCACGCCCTTCAGGATCACCGTTTCGCCATTTGTCGGAGCCAGGGCGGCTGTCAGAGCCAGGTCGAGGTCGGCAACCGCCTTGGATTCGAGCTGCTGCACCCGTTCCAGGGCATCCATCTCGCGCTGACGAGCCTCTTGCGACCAGCCCGCCACGCTCGTCACGGCTTGCCTCTCTGCCAGTATGAGTCCCAAAGCCTGGATGGCACGCTGATACTGGCCGGCCGCCCGTTCCAGTGCCGGGCGGGCCACACCATTCACATCGGAGGCGCGTGCTGTGAGGAAAGCGACCGCAGCCTGGCGCGCATCGTGCACCGACGCCAGGTTCCAGCCGTCGAGCCCGAAAAGGCGTTCTCGCGTCTCCGCACTCAGCGCGTCGAACCCCTCCAGGTTCTTGCGCCAGGCACGAAAGGCCGCCTCACCATACCAGTACTCTCGCCCGGCGATCCCCCCATCGTGGCGCAGCCGCCGCCAGTTCTGCACGGCGGTCTGCAGGGCGGCGATCAACGCGTCACGCCGAGACGGCGGTGAGCTGTACTCGCCCAGGTAGGTCTGCATCGGGCCCAGCTTGTCACTGGCCAACCTGAACGGCTGTTCCGGCTGGTCGTAGTCGCTGATCAGCAACGTCTGGCCCCCACGCTCATAGCCGTAGACGACAGCCATGTCCAGCGTCGACGCATAGGCCAATACCGGCCTGCCGGCATCAATGGAAGCAACCACTCGAGCCTGGATAGCGCGCCTATCCGGTCTCGCATCCACAACCTGTTGCGCAGGCTGCGACGCGAATTGCACCTCCGTGGGCAATGACCAGCCCGTCAGCCGCACAATCGCCTGGTATTCTTCTGGCATCTCGCCGATGGCGCACGAACCACACCATTGGGGCTGGGTCTCGTCGTCACTCCAGCGAACGCGGAACGCCAACCCCGATAAACCCATCAGGTCAGCATAGCTGTACGGATGGTCGGTAACCGCCATGGCTGCCTCGAGCGCTCCAGCAAAAGTGCATTCTCTGCCCATCCCCCAGGCCAGCCTGGGCATGCCAGGGATCACTGCCTGCCCGCCCTGATTCTCTTGGTCTATCATCTGCCCATCTCCGGCCCGAAGGATCGGAAGACCGGAAGCGCGCTTATGCACTATTCCATTCTTCCAATCTTCCAGCCTTCCATCGCTCAAGATATGGCGCCAATCCTCCCTCAGCGACAAAAGCAGCAAAAGCCGGAAGGTTAGGAAAGACGCGTGTGGCTGTAGCCCAGAGCATCCAGTTGGTGTGCATCGGCGAGATGACAAACACGGGCTTGCCGGCCTCGTAAGCCCGCCACATTTCCAATGCCGTGCCCATGCTGGCCCGGGGCAGGTAGGCCACCAACACGTCTGCCGCCGCAGCCCGGTCCAGCGAGGAGAGAAACGTCTCGACTGCGCGCTCCCTGGTATACCTGACGCTGTCTGGGTGAAGCTTGAGCGGATCGACGATCTCGACCTCTGGGTGTCGGTCCAGGACAATAGCCGCGATCTGGTGCCGGTAGTCCTGGTTGTGGATGCCCATCTCGCGCTTGGAGCCCTGCATGATCCCACCCACAAAGACACGCGCCGGCGTGCCCTGCACGCTATTCGTCGGCCGCCCCGAGTTCGGGCCGCTCTTCGTCGACATAGCCTGCCTCGGCAGCGGTGGTGTGCGCTGTTAGCGGTTTGATGGCTGCTGGCGCAGTGCCAGGCTCGATAGCCGGGAGCGTGGACAGGCCCCTGGCCTCGCGCACCTGGTTCTCGACCTCTCGCAACAACGCCGGATCCTGACGCAGCATCTCTTTGGCGTTCTCACGCCCCTGTGCCAGGTTGGCATCTTTGAACGTATAGTATGAGCCACGCTTTTGTAGCACGTCCATCTCTACCGCCAGGTCGAGGATATCCCCGGAGCGCGAGATCCCCTCGTTGTACATGATGTCAAACTCGGCGGTGCGGTAGGGCGGGGCCACCTTGTTCTTGGTCACGCGGACGCGCGTGCGGTTACCGATGACGTCACCTCCCGCTTTGATGGCCTGGATGCGGCGAATGTCCAGTCGGATGGATGCATAGAACTTGAGAGCCATGCCACCGCTGGTCGTCTCGGGGTTGCCGAACATCACCCCAATCTTTTGGCGCAACTGGTTGGTAAAGACCACAGCCGTGTTGCTCTGCTTGATCGCACCGCTCAGCTTGCGCAGGGCCTGGCTCATCAAACGCGCCTGAAGGCCAGGGTGGCTGTCTCCCATGTCCCCCTCTATCTCGGCGCGCGGGACCAGGGCAGCGACCGAATCGATGACCAGCACATCGATCGCCCCGGAACGGATCAGCGCCTCGGCGATCTCGAGCGCCTCCTCGCCCGTATCCGGCTGCGAGATGTACACATCATCTATGTTTACCCCGCAGACCTCGGCAAATGCCGGGTCCAGGGCGTGTTCCACATCGACCATGGCTGCCGTGCCGCCCATCCGCTGGGCCTCGGCGATGATGTGCAGGCAAACGGTGGTCTTGCCCGAACCCTCCGGTCCGTATATCTCGGTGATTCGCCCCCGAGGGATGCCACCCACGCCCAGGGCGATGTCTAAAGAGAGGGCACCCGTAGGGATAGCCTGCACGTTGAGGTGCGAAGCGGTGCCCAGTTTCATGATCGCCCCATCGCCATACCGCTTGTGTATGGAATCGATCGTAGTCTCTAGAGCCTGTTCACGTCCCTGTTTAGCCATTGTCCTGTCCTCCATTCATGTGGGTCGCGCCCGAGTTGCAGCTCAACTTCCTTTATGATAGCACAAATGTTCTACTTTGTCAATTGCCAGTACCATGGTCTGTGGTATAATCTCTGGTGAGCTATGTCCTGCCCGTGGGGCGTTGTCCTCAAGGGCGGGAAGAACCATGCGCTCGCATTTTGGGAAAGGTGAGAGAATACGAGATGGCAGATCCCACACGACGGGTCGCTGGACCAGGGGGCTCTGGATCCAAGATCAGGCTGGCATCTCCCCGGACGACGGTCCAGATCCGGCTGGATGATGGTCGAATCTTGGAAGGGCCAGTAGACGCGCCGCTGGAGGCTTTTGTGGCGCACGTTATGCGGCCGGACGAGCCCCCGATCGTGGCAGCGCTGGTCGATGGTGAGCTGCGCGAGTTGACGTTTCGGATCACCAGGGACGCTGACGTGCGCTTCCTGTCCAACGCAACCAGCGACGGCAAGCGCGTCTATCAACGCTCGCTCATCCTGCTGATGCTCGCCGCGGTACGCGAGCTATTTCCGGGGGCAGAGATCAAAGTCGATCACGCGGTGACGATGACCGGCCTGCTATGTGAAGTGCACGGACGACCTCCCTTCGCCCCTCAAGCGATAGCCCAGATCCAGGCCCGAATGCAAGAGATTGTAGACCAGGACGAACCAATTGTCAAGAGGCAGGTGCCTATGGACGAGGCTATCGCCATGTTCCAGGCCATGGGTTACCAAGACAAAGTGCGCCTGCTACGCTTCCGGCAGCGGGATTACGTGGTCATCTATTCGCTGCGCCAGGAGAACGGGTATTTCTACGGCTACATGGTTCCCTCTACGTCGTATATTCGCTACTTTGATCTGCTGCCGCATCCGCTGGGCTTTATCCTGCGGGCGCCCCGGCGGAGGAGCCCGGTCGAGTTGCCGGCCGGGAGACAATCGCCCAAGCTCGACCGGGTGTTCCAGCAATACGGTGACTGGCTGCGCGCGCTGGACATTGACGATGTGGGAGCGCTGAATGAGACCATCGACTCGGGGCGCATCCGCGAGGTGATTCTGGTTTCCGAGGCCCTGCATGAGCAGCAGGTAGTCGAGATCGCGGCCCGAATTGCCGCCCGCAAGGACGAGGTCCGCCTGGTGCTCCTTGCCGGACCCTCCTCTAGTGGCAAAACGACCTTCTCCAAGCGCCTGGGAGTGCAGTTGCTAGTCCGTGGGCTGCGTCCTGTGCCTTTGGAGATGGATCACTATTTTGTAGATCGCTCGCGTACGCCACGAGACAAGAGCGGTGAGTATGACTATGAGCACCTGCAAGCCCTGGATCTGAATCTGTTCAACGAGCATCTGAAAGCCCTGATGGCCGGTCAGGAGATCCAGCTTCCACACTACGACTTTCAGACCGGAACGCGCCGGCCCGGCCCCAAGCTGCGCATCGGGCCCCGCCATGTGATCATTGCCGAGGGGATCCACGGCCTGAACCCGAATCTGGTCTGCGATGTCCCCGCAGAACGCATCTATCGCGTGTACATCTCGGCGCTGACCCAACTGAACATCGACCACCACAACCGCATCTCGACGACCGACAACCGCCTCGTGCGGCGCATCGTGCGCGATGCGCAGTATCGAGGGTACTCGGCGGCCGATACGATCAACCGCTGGGAAAGCGTGACCCGAGGCGAGACCCGATGGATTTTCCCCTTTCAGGAGAACGCTGATTCGATGTTCAACTCGGCCCTGGTCTATGAACTGGCCGTACTCAAGCCGTTGGCCGAGCCACTGTTGCGCCACGTGGAGCCGGACACGCTGGCCAATGTGGAGAGCAAGCGACTGCTGGCGTTCCTGCAGTGGTTCCTTCCGTGCGCCCCCGACCCAGTGCCAGACAACTCGATCCTGCGCGAGTTTGTGGGCGGATCGATCCTGAGCGACTTTACCATCTCGCTGGGGAAGGTGTGATGGCCTACCGTGGGCCGGAAGGACAGGCAGAGGATTCCCGGCGCGGCAAGCCGTCTTGGACCCGCGTGGCGGCGGTGGCGCTGGTGATCGGCGCCTGCGCGATGATGGCTCTGCTGGGTGCAGGGGCCACGGCGGCGTGGGTCAAGGCTCGCGCTGTGGCGCAAGCAACCCGGACGCCGACCACGACATCGCGCCCGATGCCCACCCGAACTGCGACGCCGACCCGAACGCCCTCTCCTGTCCCGCGTCCGTCTGCTACGGCGGCTCCAGGCATGCCGACGCCGTGGGTGTGCATCGATCTCGACCAGGTGGGGCAGATCAAGCTGGCCCCGGGACAGCGTTTCGGGTGTACGTTCCGTGAGGAGCAGTTTACGGCCAAGCTGGCCGAGGTCCCTGACCTTCCTTGTAGCGGCGCACGGGTGATCCTGGCAGACGGAGAGATCAGTCTGCGCTGTTACGTGCTGTTCGAGGTCCGGATCTCTGGGGTGGTCAAGACTGATGGCTGTCAGTTGAGCCTGGAGATCACGCAAGGACCCGCCGGGTTTGTCGATGCCGTGCAGGATAGGATCGACCAGGAGATGCAGCGCATGGCCGGCGAGTCGGTGTGCATTGACCAGATCGCCATTGGGGATGGGGAGATCGCGATCGGCGGATACGGAAGATGAGTTGTGGGTGAGTTTCGAGTTGTGGGTTGCGAGGCACGAGTTCAAGAGAGTGTTGGGGAGATGGCACGTGGCAACGATCCAGCGGTACGAAGAGATCCAGAGCTGGCAGAAAGATCGAGAGCTGACGAGCTGGATCTATGCCGTGACCCAGCAGGACGCGTTTGCGCGCGACTGGGGTCTGCGAGACCAGATCCGCCGCGCGGCTGTCTCGGTGATGTCCAACATCGGAAGGCTTTGAACGTGGCAGCCGTCAGGAGTTTATCAGTTTCTTTCAGTGGCCAAGGCCTCTGCTGGCGAGGTGCAATCGCAATTGTACGCTGCTCTCGATCAGGAGTACATCGCGCCGGAGCAGTTCACCCAGGGGTATGCGCTGTGCGACGACACCATGCGGCTCATCGGGGGCTTTATCAGCTGTCTGCGACAGTCACCTGTGAAAGGCAGCCGGTACAAACAGTCGTGAGTCGTGGGTTGTGAGTTGGGAGTTGTGAGTTTGGGATTACGGGTGCCGGGCTCGGTGCACGGGTTCCCCAACTCAAAACCCGGAACTCACAACCCGAGACCCGAAGGGGGAGGAGCCATGAAGTATGTAGCAGCAATCGATCAGGGCACCACGGGCACCCGGTTCATGGTCTTTGACCGGGATGGGCGGGTGGTAGCCGCCGAGTATCTCGAGCATCACCAGATATTCCCACAGCCCGGTTGGATCGAGCACGATGCGCTCGAGATCTGGGAGAACACGCAGCGGGTGACTGCCGCTGCGCTGGCCCAGGAGAAGATCCGGGCTGCAGATCTCGCGGGCATTGGCATCACCAACCAGCGGGAGACAACGCTCATATGGGATCGGCGCACCGGTCAGCCCCTGTACAATGCCATCGTCTGGCAGTGTACGCGCACGCTGCCCATCTGTCAGCAGCTTATCGACGCCGGGCTGGAAAAGACCTTTCGCACCCAGACGGGGCTGCCCATTACCACCTATTTCTCCGGCCCCAAGGCCAAGTGGCTGCTCGACAACGTGCCCGGCATCCGGCAGAAGGCTGAAGCGGGCGACGCGCTGCTGGGGAACATGGACGCCTGGCTGATCTGGAACCTCACCGGTGGCGTCAACGGAGGGGTACACGTCACCGACCCGACCAACGCCAGCCGGACCATGTTGATGAACCTGCAGACGTTGGACTGGGACGATGAGCTGCTGAGCATTCTGGGCATCCCCCGCAGCATGCTGCCGACGATCCGTCCGTCGAGCGACCGGCAAGGCTATGGGTATACGCTGCCGTCGGGCCCGCTGGGCGGGCGGGTGCCGATCTGCGGTGACCTGGGTGACCAACAGGCGGCCCTCTTTGGGCAGGCCTGCTATGACGTGGGCGAGGCCAAGAACACCTATGGCACCGGCTGCTTTATGCTTCTGAACACCGGAGCACAGGCCATTCCCTCGGCCAGCGGCCTACTGACCACGGTGGCCTACAGCCTGGCGGAGGGTCAGGCCACCTATGCGCTCGAAGGCAGCATCGCCATCACCGGCGCGGCGGTGCAGTGGCTGCGCGATAACCTGGGGCTGATCCGGAACGCTGCCGAGACTGAAGAGATTGCCCGTTCCGTGCAGGACAGCGGAGGATGCTACTTTGTGCCGGCCTTCTCTGGCCTCTATGCGCCCTACTGGGACATGTACGCTCGAGGGGTGATCGTCGGGCTGACGCGGTACATCACCAAAGCACACATCGTGCGGGCCACGCTGGAGGCGATCTGCTACCAGACTCGCGATGTCATGGAAGCGATGCGCACCGACTCGGCCGGCTGCGGCGCGGGCATCGAGCTGACTGCGCTCAAGGTGGACGGCGGGGCCACGGTGAACGACCTGCTCATGCAGTTGCAGGCTGACACCCTCGGCGTGCAGGTGGTGCGCTCCACGATCAGCGAGACCACGGCCCTCGGTGCGGCCTATGCGGCGGGGCTGGCAGCGGGGTTGTGGTCGGGGCTGAAGGACCTGAGGGCCAACTGGGGGATCGATCGGACCTTTGCGCCGTCGTGGAGCCCAGCGCAGCGGGAAGGCGGATACCAGGGGTGGAAAAAGGCGGTGGCCCGCACCCGCGACTGGGTCGATCGATGATCGGGGAAACGAGAAACCCGTTCTCTCGTAGAGAACGGGTTTCTGAGATAGAGGGCGTACAGGCGCCCCCGGCGCGACTCGAACGCGCGCAACCGGCTCCGGGGGCCGGTGCTCTATCCTCTGAGCTACGGGGGCTTGTGGCATAGTGTAACACAAACGCACGTTTTGCGCAAGCCGTGCTGGCATGAGGGGCATGTCCTTGTGCAGACATTCTCACGGAGAGACTATTCAATGGCCATTTCAACTTCCCGCACCCTACTCGACATCCGTTCGCTGCCGGCCACGCGCGAGGTCATCGCCTACAAGGACGGCGGCCTGTTTCCCGTCCTGGCCCTGACACCCGGCGGGATCATCGTGGCGGTGGTTCGTGGCGGCGCCGGGCACCACGGGCTCACCGGCCGGATCGAGGTCATTCGCTCGTTCGACTGCGGCCACACCTGGTCTCCGCCCAACGTCGTCGCCGATAGCGACTGGGACGACCGCAACCCGGCCCTGGGCGTCTCGAACGTGGGCGCACTGCTCCTGGCATATCAGCGTGTGGGCAACTACGACGCAGAGGGGAACTCTTACCCGGTCCTTCCCGGCAGCAGCGATATGCGGAGCGAGATCATGGTCACCCGCTCGTTCGACGCCGGGCTGACGTGGGAAAGGCCGATCCCGCTGCCCGTGGAGTCGCTCCGCACCGGGACGCCGTTCGGCAAGATCGTCGCCCTGGACGACGGCACGCTCCTGCTGCCGGTCTATGGCGCACAGGGCTATGGCACTCGCAGCTCAGAGGTGTGCAGCCACCTCGTCCGTTCCCACGACGACGGCCAGAGCTGGGGTGAACCCTCCCTGGTCGCCGCCGGCATGAACGAAACAGCGCTGCTCGTGCTGGAGAACGGCGATCTGCTGGCGGTGATGCGCGCCGAGGAGGGCGACGCGGCGCTGGACAGCGCGCGCTCGTCCGATGGTGGCCTGACCTGGTCCAGACCGCAGCAGGTCACCGGCCGGCACCAGCACCCTGGCGACCTCCTCCGTCTGGCCAATGGCGACATCCTCCTCACCTACGGCAACCGTACCCCGCCGTATCGGATCGAGGGACGGATCAGCCGCGATAACGGTCACACCTGGTTGGATGGCCTGCTGATCTTCTCCGGTGCCCTCTACGGCTATGCCATCGATACCCCACCGCGGACCGACTTGGGCTACCCATCCACGGCCATCTGTCGCATCTCCGGGCCCGGCCAGGGAGTGACGATGTACTACTATAACCCATCGATCCAGTCACCACCGGACTGGCGCCATCGAGCAGCGAATCCTCTGTACATCGCCCAGGGCTACTATGCGATCGCCGTGGCCTGGAGCGAAGCAGAGCTGATCGCCAGGCTGGATGCACTGTAAGTGCGGCTTGGGGTAACCCCCGCGGAAACGGTTGAATCCGTTACTACCAACGTAAGAATCGGTGTCCGCCAGGCAGGTGGGTTTGACAAACGGGGCGGAGAGAGTACAATAGGCGGCATATCCAGATTCGGTCTACAGGCGCGCCGAGATAGCGCGCCCGGCCAGGTTACTGAGGTAAGCTGATATGCCAATCTATGAATACTGTTGTGCAGACTGTACCAAGACCTTTGAAAAGATGCGCCCGATGAGCCAGTCCAACGCCGAGGCGCAGTGCCCACAGTGCGGCAGCGCGCACACTTGCCGCGGGCTGAGCCGGTTTGCGGCGTTCAGCAAGGGAAATGGCGGCACAAGCCAGACCGTGGGCGGCGGCGGGGGATGCGCCCACTGTGGGTCTCACTCCTGCGGCTCTTGCGGGCACCACTAACCGCCACCAACGAGCAACAGACGTGGACTTCCCGTGAGCCGGCGCTGCTTTGTAGCGCTTCGGCCTACGGGAGGTTCACGTTTTACCTGGTCGAATCCATCTCCATGATCTCCTGCACCCTCCTGGCATGTCGCCCTCCCTGGAACTCGGCGGTCAGCCAGGCATCGGCCACAGCCAGCGCGGTCTCGAGGGAGATGGTGCGCTGTCCGATGGAGATCATGTTGGCGTCGTTGTGCTCTTTGGCCAGGCGCGCGGTCTCGACACTCCAGCACAGAGCGCAGCGGATGCCCTTGACCTTGTTAGCCACGATGGCCTCGCCGTTTCCACTGCCGCCCAGCACAATCCCTGCCGGGTACTCGCCGCGGGCCACGGCCTCGGCCACCGACCTGACCAGCAGCGGGTAATCCACCGACCCTTCGGAATCGGTACCCAGGTCAGCGACCTCCACCCCTTTGGAGCGCAGGAAAGCCACAATCTGCTCCTTGTACGCAAACCCGGCGTGGTCCGAGCCGATGGCTATCTTTTGGATCCGGTACATAAACCCTCGCTAATGCCGACGACACATCAGACCGTGTCTCGTCTGGCCACGAATAGTGAGGAATAGACGCCTGTACCCCAGCCCCCATGAATGGATCTTTTTCTTTCTCGCCCACGAAACGGAGAGAGGGGAACCGCAGGATGAGCAGGTCATCCATATCGCCTCATGAACTCGGCGGTGGACATCCAGATCTGGGCACGGCGTATGCGCAGCAGCCGCCTGTGGCGCAGGCTGACGATGTTAAAGGTCCACATGATGGCCCAGGTGTAGAGGTTCTCCCAGAACTCGGCCAAGCGCCCCAGCGGGTTGTGATAGGGCATGACCTGGAAGCCCAACCGCTCTACCAGGCGCAGGGCGCCCTGCGTTTCCCCGCCATAGAGCAACACCGTCACCCCGCCAACGGCGCACACCCGGCCCAGCCCAGGTTGGGCAGCCAGCCACCGGGCGACCAGCCGGTAGGATCCGACCAGCAAGCGACGGAACCGGGCGGCCCAGGCCAGGTCGGGGCCATCGAGTGGGGTGGGCGGCATGCGCTCGTTCCACAGGTGCAGGACCAGCACCGGATCGCCCCGCTGCACCGGAGCGCTATCGAGCAAAGAGAACGGGTACGCCGCGCGCGCCCGCTGCAGGCGGAGTATGCAATCCGCCTGGTGACAGAACTCGAACACGCCCTCAGCCCGGCGGAGCAGGCCGTCAAAGCGGCGGATGATGGCTCGCATGCCTACCGCGTGCCCACGAAAAAGATACCCGCGGCGATCAGCAGCGTCCCCATCCACTGCCTCAGAGTGATCGGCTCACGGAAGAGCCAGTATGCCGCGGCCACCTGCACGCCGATCACGGTCAGGCCGGTGGTGAGGGGAAAGGCGATGCGCAGCGGCAGGTAGCGCAGCAGGCCGGTGAGGGTCAACACGGTGATGAGCCCGGCCAGGTTGCCCAGCACCTGCCAGAACAGGAAGCCCCGCCAGGTGCGGCTATCGGCCGAGGCTTTGAACCCGGCGTTGGCGACAATGTTGAACAGCAGGTTGACCGTGGTGAGCACCACCGCCATCAGCGCGGTGTGGCCCAGCAGGCGGGCCAGCACTCCTTGCTGCCATCTGGTCATCGGTGTCCTCCATGTCTTGAGGGATCACCCCTCACCCCAACCCCTCGCCCCGCAGCCCCACCCCCAGAGGGCCAGAGGCCAGAGTGTCCAGAGATCAGAGTGGGCCGGGGCACACCACCACCCGAAAACCGAAGCTCCAGTACCAGTAGTCGGGGTCGTACCTGAAGCGGTACGCGCAGCGCACGCCGCTGCCTCGATTGCCGAACGACCCGCCACGCACCACACGCGGCCCCGAACCGTCCAGGCTCTCGCGCCCATCGGTTGGGTCGTACGGATAGCCCTGGTACAGGCTGCGCGTCCACTGCCATACGTTGCCGGCCATGTCCAGCGCGCCGCACGGGCTGGCCCCACCGGGAAAGCAGCCTACGGCGCTGGTCGCTCCGATCTGCGTATCCGCATAGTTCGCCCGGTTGGGATCGGGGTCATCACCCCAGGGAAAGAGCCGTCCGTCGGTGCTACGCGCTGCCTTTTCCCATTGCGCCTCCGAGGGCAACATCACGGCCCAATCTCGCTCCCGCAGCAGGGTGCGCAGCGGCTCGGGGGTACGTTCGTCCTGCCGTAGGGCATCGGTCAGCCAGCGGCCATAGGCCAGCGCCTCGTACCAAGACAACCCAACCTGGGGATGGTTGGGCAGGTCGAAAACTCCGCCGTACCGCTCGGGCCTGTCGCTCCATTCCTCAACCTGCTCGACCTTCTCTCCCTCCAGCCGAAGCGATCGCCGCTTTGTCTGTCCCTCACGCCAGAAGCCCGCGGCTCTTGCTTCCGCCCAGTAGCGCTCAACGGCATATCCTTTGGCGTCCACAAAGGCCTGGAACTGGGCCACCGTGGTCGGGTAGCGGGCGATGTAAAAGGCCGGCAGGTTCAGCTCGTGCTGCTCCACCTCGTCCTCGTACCAGCGTCGCTCTCCACCGAACCGCTTCCGCAGCCGGGCGATCTCACCCTTCTTTGTGCCCATACGGAAGGTGCCGGCCGGCGCCTCGACAAAGCCGAGCCAGTCGTTGGCCGGCAGATACCAGAGATCGGTGCGGAAGCGCGGGTCGCCCAGTTGGGCCAGCACGTTCCCGGCCTGGACGCGTTCTAGCACCGGCAATCGCTCTTCCTGCAATGTCCGCACCAGCCGAACCGTCAGCCGGTCCAGGAAAGACACGCCGCCATCTGGCGCCTCAACGTCCTCGGCTATGCGCTGCTGGCCCACCTCCGCGGCGAACAAGCCTGCCCACAGCACCCCTCGCCAGTTCGCCTCCACATCCGGCTCGGTCACCGGGCACAGGGTATAGGCCGCATCCAGCACCTCTGTCACATCGCCTACGTTGTACACCAAATGCTCCGCACCTAGCCGCGCTGCCGGAGCCCACCGGTCGCCCGCGCACAACAGCCCACGCAAGCGCCGGCCAAAGCTTCGCCCTCCCAACGCCAGATGACAGCCGGCCAGGTATTCCTGGATCATACGGTGGGGAAACGTGTACACTGGTTCCTGCGCAGCCGCTCCCCCTCGTCCGATCAACAGTCCGGAGCGAGTATCTACATAGTCCAGGAACTCTTCGGCCTTGGCATAGCTTTGCCCCAGGTGGCCAGCCATCGTACGGAGCACATAGCTGCGCGGCAGATCGCCCTCGGTGGCCCCACTGCGCTCCAGTGCCTCATAAGCCACGTGCCATAGTGCCGCCAGGAGCTGGCTCTCAGTGACCCCCAGGCGGTTCAGGAGAGGCACGTCGCCCACTTTGTGTTGGTGCCAGCGCCGCAACAGCACATCCACGCACCTCTGGAACAATCTGGCGCGCTCCCGCGGCAACTCCACCTGGGCGGTGTGCACTACCGCCATCGTAGTCAGCAACAAGGGATTGTTTGCCATCTCCGCCAAGGGCTGGATGGCCGATCGCAGGTTGTCAGCCCGCTGCTGGGCTTCTTGCGGCCTGAGCGCGCCCAGATCTGCCAGCGCCCCATACCATCGCCCAGCGAAATCCTCTATCTACGCTTCTGTGAAGGGCGCCAGGGTGACATCGGCAAAGGTTGGCAGGCAAGCCTCCCTTTGGTACGACAGAACGCGGCATGTTACCAGCACCCGGTTCTCCCCGCACAACCGACAGAATGCCTCCACCGCCTCCCGGATCGCAGCGCTCCCTCTGCTCGATACGTGGAAGCCAGCTCCTTACGAAGGTATTCCCAGACGCAGTTGGACAGCCGCACCGTCCGCTGTTCACCGGAGAGGTTGTCCAGTTCCATCTCCTTGGGTAGAAAGGCCACCAATTCACGCAAGACCACCCGTATCGGTAGCAGGCTGCCATGTGTCCATCCTTCTGGGAGCTCTTCCTCACCCAGCCGCACGCCAGCCAGGAGGTAGGCAAGATAGTTCACAAAAGTGGACTTGCCAGAGCCAGGGTCGCCCAGGATCACCAATTGCTGTCTTTGGTCTGCCGCCGCCAGTGCGGATAGAGGCCGTCGCTCGCGCCCACGCAGCCAGTCAGGAACCCGATCCGGTCTGGGCTCTGAGGGTCCCGAAATCTCTTGTTCCTCTGGCGCCTCAGATAAAGTAGTGCTGAGAGCAATGTAGACGCGGTTCAGCGTGACTTCGGCTCGCTGGTGAGGGCCTTCTTCCTCAGCAAGTGCCTGCAGCGGCAGGGCATTACACATTCGTCGCAGGTTGTGCAGATAGTGCTCCAATGCCGGCTCTTCCTTCGCTGGCGCCACCTTCCCTCGGATCTCCAATCGCTCCACATAGGTCTGCGCCTGGATCGCCCGACTCCCATCGCCAGTGGTTACCGGTGCTCGCGCCTCCGCCCCAATGACGTTCCTATCGCCAGTCACGATGGGGCTGCGCCGTACGTTCCCGCCGATGGCTACGCTTCTCTCTTCCATCGCTACCGTGACCTGAACCAGGTGCTGGATCGTGTCCTGCGCCTGCTCCCGAACGGCGGCCCATCCCCCGGCGGGCAGGCCCTTGCCGCCGCGCAGCAGGGCCACCGGGAAATCCTCGGTAGCGGTGTCAAAGAAGGGGGTCTGCTCGGCCTGGCACCAGCGGCGCGCGCTGGCCGGAACCGCCTGGCCCAGATGGTTCATCAGGTTGGAGAGGCGCACCAGGGCCTCGCCAGGCTTGTTGGCGGCGCCCTGCAAGGCCTCGATCAGGTGGTAGGTGTAGACGCTCATCGTCCCGTCGGGGCGAACCCAGGAGCGCTGCGCGCCGCGCGACGACAGGAACACGGCCCGCCCCTGGCCCTGCTTCAGATCGTCCACCAGACCCTTGGGCATGGCCGACTCGGAGAAACCGGCCGGCAGCCGGATGGACGGCCCGTCCTTGGCCGTGGCCATGCCCTCGGCATGGCAGCAGTCGAGGAGGACGAGCAGCCGCCGGGCCGGGATGTCGTGGATGGCCCGGGCAAAGGCCGGCGCGGGGAGCGCAGAGCCGGGCACGTCCACCGGCTCGACGTCGTGCGGGATCAGGTAATACCCGCCCGTGGACTTGTCCACCCAGCCGTGGCCCGAGTAATAGACGATGGCCGTGGCCTCCGCATCAGCGGCGGCCCGCGCCCGGAACCAGGCCAGGCCGTCCAGGATGGCCTGGCCGGTAGCTGCGCCGTCGTGCAGCAGGCGCACGTGGTCGTCGTCATCCAGGTATGCGCACAGCTCTGGGTCGGTCAGCACGGCGCGCATCATGCGCGCGTCCTTGACCGTCACCGGCAGAGACCACCTGGGATAGGCTGAATCCCCCACGCCAATGAGCAGCGCATAGCCATGTTCGAATGTGTCAGGCATTGCCACCTCCTGGCTGAACTGCCCCAAACCTGTCGCAGTCTCGCCTGAACCTGGGGGACTCGCTCACCTTGGCACCGCGTATCGACGCATGACCACCGGCAGGTACCGCCGGCAAGGGTACACCTCGACAATGGCCACGTTAGATCCATTCTCCACTGGCTCCAGGTTGCCCGCCCTGTCCACAGCCTGAACGGCCAGGCGGTGCTGGCATCCCTCGGCCGGCGAGAACAAGAACGCACCCGACGAGCCGGTCTGGGTGAGCACACTGGTCCACAGGCCACCCGGCGGGCGATGCCAGAGCGTCGCCGCCTGGGCGCCAGACTGCGCGTCTGTGGCTGCCCATGCTACGCTGATCGGCTGGCCCACGGCCAGCGTGCCCGATATGGCGACCACCGTGCGCGGCGGCGTCAGGTCCGGCGGCTGGAGTCCGTCCACCGGCCCCTGGGTAGTCTCTGTCGGCACTGGCGAAGAGATGACCCGATAGTAGGTGTCGATCAGCGCGCCCCAGGCCGTGTCGCTCACAAACCGCAACTGGCTGCTGGTGTACATGTCGCGCAGGCGGAGAGGACGGGTGATCGTCAGGCCGGGCGTGATGGGCGATGTCTCGGTGATGGCAATCGGCAGCTCCAGATCCTCGCCCAGGGGCAAGAACAGCGAAAGGCCGTGCACGTTATCCAGGTCCCACACCTGGTCTGGCGCCACCCACGGCACGCCGCTGCGGTGCGCCTCGGCGACGACAGCCGAGCTCAGTCCAGCGATCACCTGCTGAGCGGCGACGATGACGGCGCTGTCGGTGAACTGCTGGGCAGCGAGACGGGCCAGGTCATAGAGGTCCACAAAGCCCTCGGCGGCCGGTTCGATGCGCATGTCGCTGTCATAGTCCAGCTTTTGCGCCGCCTGGTAGGCCTGTTCCAGGACGGCGGCCTGAGCGGGGCCGGTGAGCGTCTGGCTGATGGTGGTGGCCAGTCGATCGACGGCTTGGGTCAGCGTCAGCACAGAGGTGAGGTCCACCGCCGAGATGGTGAACGGATGGGCCTCGGCCGGTACGCCACTGGCATAGGCCTGCACCAGGAGCTGCGCCATCTGGCGCGGGGTGGTGGCAGGGCCGATGCCGTGGATGGCCCGCACGTACCGGTTCTGCGGCCCGGCAGGTGCCCAGCCGACGTTCTGAGAGGACACGAAAAAGGAGGCATAGTCGTGCACCTGGTAGGCCACCTCGAGCATGCCCATCAGGCAGACGTCGTAAAAGACCACATCGAGCGGCCGAGCGCCATCGTCGGTGATCGCCGCCATGGCCTGGCGGATCTCGACGCTGTCCAGGTAGTCATAGCTGCTGGAGAAATCCCAGCTCAGGCCGCTGTTCCCAGCCAACCAGTCCCGCCGGTGCGCCAGGGTGCCGGAAATGGGTGCACCGGTGCTGGTGGGCGCCCAGCCGCCGCCGTGATCGACGATGGCCAACATCGTGTGCCGCGCCGGGTAGTAAGCGCGGCCCCAACGCACAAAATCCACCAGCGTCTGCCCATCGCCCATGTCCAGCTCGCCGCTGGCGACCCAGGGCGCGCTGAGGGACGTAGTCACGCCGCGCGTCACGTCGTAGAGGATGGTGCCCGAGCGGGGCCCAGGCTTATAGCCGTCTACCAAGGCCAGGACATTGGCCCTCGGGCTGGGACCGGCAGCCGCCAGGTAGTCGAGCGCATCAAACATCGCCTCCTCAAGGTCGTTGTCACCGTTCAGGTACAGCAGCACGGTCCAGAGCAGGTGCGCAGGCGGTGAGAACTCGGAGGTGTTGCCATTGGCATCGGTGCTGGTGGCGGTCAGGTTGGGGCCGGCGAACCCACCCGCCTTGCTGAGCGTGAATTGGCCCAGGCCATCGGCGGTGGTGAACCCTTCGTAGACTCGACCTTCGTCCTCGTCGTCGGAGTAGACCTCGACGCGCGCATCGGGCGCGGCTGTGCCAGTCACGACATCGGTGGGCCCCAGCAGCATGTCCGTGATCGCAGGCGCGGGCAGGCAGGTGCCTTCCATGCGGATGCCCGCCAACGTGTTGCTGTAAATCGAGTTCTGCGAGATCGTGTTCCCGCTGCAGGTAGCTACCAGCACGCCAAAGCTCTGGTTGTAGGCGATGGTGTTGCTATAGATGCGCGTGCGCCAGACGCCTGCCGTGTTCAGAATGCCGAACCCGCCGTTCGGCAGCGCAGTGTGGCCGTCCAGGGCCAGTCCGATGACGTTGCCCAGCAGCTCGTTGTCGGTCACATCGGCGCCTGCGAACTTGAACAGGGCGATGCCGTCCGTCTGGTTGCCGCTGATCAGGTTGCCCTCGCCGGGAAACAAGCCGCCGATCACGTTGTGGTGCGCGCCCTCGGAGATGTCGATGCCGCCGAAAGGATGGCGGCCCAGGGAATGGGTGCCGGTGGCATCCGGCCCGATGAGGTTGCCGGACACCGTGTTGTGATGCGCGCCCTCGGAGATCACGACGCCGTGGTTGCCGTCGCCGCTCAGGAGGTTGCCTTCGCCAGCCAGGCGATTGCCCCCCACCCGGTTATCGTGCGCGCCTGCGGTCAGCTCTACGCCATGCATGCCGTTCGGCAGCGCTGCACTGCCGCTGACGTCCGTGCTGACATAGTTGCCCTGCACTGTATTGCTCATCGTATCGCTGCCGGCGATGCGCACGCCGTCGAGCGCGCTGCCCGCGATCACGTTCCGCCCGCCGGGGGCGCTGCTGCCGATGGCATTGCTGCTGGCGCCTGCCTGGATGACCACGCCATCCAGACCCTGGCCAATGACACCCGTCCCGTTCCGGTCGTGGCCGATGAGGTTGCCCAGGACCTGGTTGCCGGTGCTGCCCGGGTCAGCGATATGGACGCCATTGTCCGAGTTGCCGCTGATCAGATTGCCTTCCCCAGCGCCTGTGCCCCCGATGCGGTTGTCTCGCGCTCCGCTCTGGATGGAGATGCCCGAGAGATGGTTGGCCACCGGGCCCAGCCCGTCTGCGCGCGTGCCCACATAGTTGCCGACGATGCGGTTGCGATCGGAGCCGCTCCCGCCGATCCACACGCCGTTCTGGCCATTGCCGCTGATCACATTGCGCTGGCTGCTGGTCGCGCCGCCAATGACATTGTCGTTGGCCCCCTGCCAGAGCGCCACACCGTTGTACGCATTGCTCACGGCCCACCAGCCTGAGGCGTCGATCCCGACATAGTTGCCCTGCACGCGGTTGCCATCGCCGCGGATCTCCACGCCGCTCCCGTCATTGGCAACGATCCGATTGCCCTGTCCGTTGGGCCCGGAGCCAGCGCCGCGATCCCCACCAATGGTGTTGCTGACCGCCCCGGAGGCCACAAAGATGCCGTTGCTGGAGAACTCCTGGATGGTCAAGCCGCGGACCATGCAGTTGCTCCCTTCCACGATCAGCCCATTGGTGCCGGCCGGTGTCCGCGAGCCATCCAGGATCACACCCACGTCGCTGGCATCGATGGTCACATTGTCCTTGTTCAGAGTGGGAAGGACGGAGCGCAAGTAGATGGTGGCGGGGCTGCCAGGAGGGAAAACCGACAGGCTAAAGGTGATCGTGTCTCCGGGACCGGCATCCAGCAAGGCCTGGCGCAAGGTGCCCACTCCACTGTCCGCCGCACTGGTGACCTGGAGCTGCGCCGAACGGACGGCAGGGGGCAGTGGACCCAGAAGCAACAGGGCTGCCAGCAGGCTGAACCAGAGAGCGGCCCGGGACGAGCTCCTCATCTGGCCTCCTTGCCTGGCACGCTCCTGCGCCGGTGATGTGGCCTGGCTTCCGAGCCTGGGCAATAGCGGTCGAGGCACTCCTGCGCCTCCTTTCTCAGGTGCGCGAGGCCCCATCGACGGGCGATGTCCAGCGCGGCCTGCCAGTGCGCGCATGCCCTCGCTACCGGTTCTGACTCGGGGCAATCGGCGCACCCGCTCATGCCCAGCAGGGCTCTGCCAGCGACGACATGCGCCACCGCCAGGTCCTCTGACTCCCCGGAGGATGGCTCGAGGATCGCCACTCCATCCTGCGCCAGCTTGTGGGCCATCTGGTACGCAGCACAGGCCTGCACCAGGTGCCCCTGGGAGGCCAGGCTGTAGCCCTGTGCCAGGTACATGTTGCTGGCCACATCCAGGATCCGCGCGTAATAGGTCACATACGTTTCCTTGTCTTCGACCCCCGATAGGGCCTCCACGGCGAGGCTACGGTGCTTGTCTGCCTCTGTCCAGTTGCGCAGCAAGGCGTAGGTATAGCACAGCTCCTTGTGGATGGTCACCAGCAGGACCGCATCCTGCCCATAGATGCGGGCCGACTCGGCCGCGGCCAGATAGGCCCCTACCGCCCTCTCCAGTGCCTCTTGCCGACGCCCCTCCTGTTCCGGCTTGGTCCACATCTCCGCCCGGGCCGCGGCCACGTTACCGTCCCCCAGGCCGACCAGTGCGGACAGCTTGTGGTCTTTGGCTGAGCCCTTACCTGTGGCAGTGACGGTGCGGACGAGGTTGCGGGCCTGCTCATAGTCCGTGGCTGCCTGGCCCAGCCGCCCCAGGTAGCCACGCATCCCTGCTCGATGGACGAGCAGTTCGACTCGCTGGCGCTTGGATGGGGGAGCCGACGGTTCACTCAGCATC
>Ga0315274_10001479_pt1 | contig 36023 bp, 51 predicted proteins | sample YL17G02_20_MG_FD_203700 | JGI IMG/M metagenome (GOLD analysis project Ga0315274, IMG submission 203700) | Sediment microbial communities from Yellowstone Lake, YNP, Wyoming, USA - YL17G02_20 | ecosystem: Environmental > Aquatic > Freshwater > Lake > Sediment | place: USA: Wyoming | collected...
ATGCTGGTATCTGCAGTATTCGCGGATTGATCATTGCCTGCACTCTGACTCCATGGACCGCCGCAGGTACCAGCATCCAGGTGGGCAGCCGTCCGACACAAACGTCAACGTGGTTGTGACGCCATTGACACAGGCGTAGACATAGTCAACCGACGCGTGGCACTCGCCAATATAGCCGCCCACATAATCATAATCTCTGCAATCTATCTCTCCGCACGATAGCCGGCACGCGTGTCCGCCATCGGCCAACAATGGACCGATATCGTACCCTCCGATGCACACACCGCATGATTCTCCGGCGTCGCAATCGGCGCGGTCACAATCGTCGCAGCACGACGACGCGCACGCAAAAAGAAAAAACGCAGAAACAAACCACGTCGTGCTATCCATCGTCGCCCTCCCCCGGCCACGGTAATGCGCCGTCGACGGCCAAAAAGCCAAGCTCTTGCTCGAGCATCGCATAAGCCAGCTGTCTTACCTCTCCGCGCGTCGGAGCCGTCCATCTCAGCCATGGCATCGACAGACACTCAGCAACATACTCACCATCGTCGTCTGACCAGTAGATACAGATATCCACGGGTCTCATGGCGTAAACCTCTCGTCATCCCACGCGCACGCCTCGAGCGTGTCGACATGTACGGCGTCCCGATTGCCTACGCCGTCAGATAGGGCACACACGCCACACACCATGCGCGTTGTTGTGCTGCCGTATGGCGGAAAATTGCGCCAATCAGAGCTGATCTCGCGATCCTCGCCGCACGACGGACACCGTCGCAGCGACGCCGCGAACAGTCTGTCCCACCCGGATCTGTAATTATCGTTCGCGGTCATTGATCTGATTGCTCTTTCGCCCATTTGCAATCTCCCGACCGGCGTGTTCCACAGCGTGTGGAACACGCCCACATCGACCATGCTTAGATCGACTCATGCTTCATGTCTACGGCAGGTCGCTTCGGCGATCGCCGTTGCGACTGCAGATCCAACAACACGTCACACTCGCTATATGACACATACCATTCACCACACAACTTCGACGACAACAACTCAAAACACAGCGAATCGTCAATCATTCCGATATAGCCGCAGTCGAGCTCGCCGTCGTCGGGATTGTTTTGACAACCCAGTAGCACAGCCACGTCATTTCGCACCTTCGGCGGCGGAGCGCATCGGCTATCTGTCGGCGACAGCCTCGACACCGATCCAGCACACCCGGCTACGGTTACCAAGGACAAAGCTATCGCCAGATACAGCGCTATGCCAGATGCAAGCAAAAAGTAGAATCCATGTTTTGCGATGTTTGCAGTGTTCACAATGGTTACCTCAGTCGCCCTTCTCTGGTGTTTTTCGTCGCCCCACACAAATTCCCAGGCCGATATGTGCGCACTCCGAGTCGCAATACACCTGCATTATCCCGCTAGGAACGAAATCATGCCGGCCCAGCACTCTGCACCTACACTCCCTGTTTGCCCCCAAATCACAATATATCGTACGCACACAATTGATGTCAAGTTTTTTTTCACTTTTACACTCGGGATCCACGGCAAACTGCGGAAAACACTGTACGTTTTCATCGCCATCTACTACCTCTGCCTTTAGCTCGACATCTTCTGTCGGCTCGGCGCCGTCACCGATCGCGTAGCGTGCCGTCTCGAGTACGTCCAGCACAAGCCTCAAAATCCATTTTACCATGGCTTCGTTCCCTTCCTTGGTTTGTAGCTAAATGTTGCAATATACCCTGCTACATCGCTGTGATCTGCTGCGTCGTCTCCTCGTCCTCCGACAGCCGGCAAGCATCGAGCTCGCACGCCGTGACCCCCCAGCAGATTCGCGACGTCGCGCGCGTACGCCGCACCAGGCTCGTCGTTGTCTGGCCAGACAAGCACCTCCCTGCCAGCAAGCACCGACCAATCGCTTTTGCGTGCCGCTGCGGCGCCCCCAACTGACGTTGTCGCGACAAGTCCGGCGGCGGCAACGGCATCGGCTGCCTTTTCACCCTCAGTAATCACCACGAGGCCGGTTGAGCTCATGACCTTGGGTAGCCCGTACAAAGGCCGCAGCGGGGCAGGCAGACCCCAACACCAGCCTCCTGTGCATGTAGTCACGGGTCGTATAGTTTTCGCACCGCTGGCATCATGGAGCCGGTAAACCAAAAAAGCAGTAGACATGTCGCTGCTCTGGTATCGCCACTCGTGCGCTAGCTCGAGCCCTGGCAGCGACAGCGGAGCATCGATCGCGTTGCGAAAAATCTGAGCCGGGCGCGGCGGGAGACGGCACGGCTGTTGACTTGTCCTCCGCGTAATCGGCGCGGTCACCCCCAACGCGGCTATGATATCGCGATAGTCGCACCCGGCGTGGCAATACAGCAGCGGCGCACCGTTGCGAGCGCTGACGCTTATCGCCAGTGATCGGGTTTTGTCTCCGTGTGCTGGGCATAGAGCCGTCCATTGCCCCCTCGATCCCTTGACTCCGGCTAGCCTAGACATTACGTCATCGATGGTCAGCCCCATACCCAGTCCCCTTCCTAGAAACACGCATCGTCGTCGGGCAGCGCGAACGTCTTGATCTGCTCTTTGCTGTGCCTTATCGCGCGCTTCTGCGGCGGCGGCTCGTCTGGCAAATGACTTACGTATGGGCCCGTCGGGAGCGGCGCCCATCGGTCATTGGCCAGCGCAGCCGCGTATCCACCATCGTCGTCATCTTGCCCGGGCATGGCATCATCTTGCCCGGGCATGGCATCATCTTGCCCCGAGTCCCGCGTGCGCGCGGGAGGTAGTATGTCTCGCTGTAGGGGTATGTCCTTGTCTTTATCAACGTCATAGGGTGTTGATTTTTCCGTCTCTTCTTCTTTCATGTACGTACCCGTACCCGTACCCGTACCATGTTTGCCACAATTTGCTACATCGTTTGCTACGGTTTTGCTAGGGTTTGCTACAAGTTTTGCTACAAGTTTTGCTACAGGTTTGCTACAATTTGCTACGTTGTTTGCTTCGAGTGCGACCTCTTCAGTGGTGCCAGTGGTGCTCGGCGACGCCAGCGCTGCTGCCCTTGCTCTACCTCCTCTTCTCCCTGCCTCTGCTCTGGCCTCGCTGACGCTTCCTCCTTTCGCTTGTGATTTCCGGGACTTATTGTAGACTGCGTAGTCGTGGATAGATAGTGTCCCGTCGTCCGCGACATCAATTAGACGCGCGCGCGTCATGGCGGATATGACGTCTCTCGAGACAGCAATTGACAGTAGCATACCTAACGGGATCGTGCCTCCCGTTAGGTGGCGCGAGCACCACGCCAGGCATCGCGAGTAGCAGCCGGCGATAATGTTCGTCGTGAACGGCAGTAGGGCATCGCCGTTTGCTACATCGTTTGCTACAGTTTTGCTACAATTTGCTACATCGTTTGCTACATCGTTTGCTAGGGCTTCGCGTCGCGCCGACAGCGACGCCGCGAGGTACTCGCTAGCTAGGTGCAGCTTGGGGTGGTCAGTGTAAGAGTCACAAAGCTTGGTCCACATCGATCGATCTCCCGGTAAATTAGCAACGCCATATGATTATTACATCAATTTTAGACCGAGTCAAATAAATCCGCGGCGGTCGTCAGCACCTTCTCGAAATGAACCTTCCCTTTCTGCGTGACGTACGCCTGTGCGGACGTGACGACAGGCAGGCCGGGGCGCTTGATGCTGGTCGACTTGACGACAAAGAACTTCGCGCCAGTCTCGCCATGCTGTACGTATGGCACCAGATGACCGTCCTGCCGAAACATGTAGCCGCTGTCATAGAGCCAGCGGCAGAAGTGGTTAGGTCCAACCCCGAGAGCTCGCCCGCAGTTCTGCAGCGTGTAGAGACCCTCCGCGTTGACATACCGGTCGTACAGCTCGGCCTTGGGCTCGAGCTGCGCGACTGTGCCAGTGAGCGAGTCATCACCGCAGTCGTCGACACAGCCTCAGTGGCGTTCGCCGCTGCAAGACGCATGGTTGTGTGCCCCGCACTCATGGGCTCATCCGCGATATCCAGGGCCTTGGTGTGCATCTCCAGACTCCTTTGTTGGTACTTCCTCGGTCGGTCAGTCAGTCAGTCGCCTCCACCATGGCGGCGTCCTCAAGGATGACAAAGCATTGAGGCCGGGGTCGCCGGGGAGGGGGGAACATCGGCCGGTGGGAGGGGGGAAGATGGCTCGATTCCCACCTTGACTCCCCCCTCCCTTGCCAGGTCGTCGATGACGGCGAGCACGTCAGGTAGTCTGACCCATTCGTCACGCGTATCGGCAACGCGCCACATCTGTGCTACGCGCTCCCGCGCCATCGCCAACACCTTCGCTCGCTCGTCGGCTCTAATGCGAGATCGAAACCCGTTGAGCATCAATACGCGCACAACCGACAAGGGCTCTTTGCCCAGCGCAACGTCGAGATCGTAGGTGCCCGCATCGCACTCAACAGCATCCGAAAGCGTGCCATCTTTCCCGCAGGCTTCGCATTTCATATCAAGATCCCCGTGAACGCCTTTCGCAGCGCCTTCACCGCGTCCTCGTCCATCTCAGCGATAAGAGCGGGCTCGCCAGGATCTCCCGCCTCGTGCTCGTCGCTGGTCTGCCGACCGATACCTAGCCAGCAGACACGACGCGCAGGATTCCCACGAACGAACAGGCGCATCCCGTCCTCGCACACCACCACGATCTCGTCATAGGGCTCCTCACACATCGCGATTACCCTTTCGCAGACAGGTGCGGCACCCGTCCCAACCTACGCCCGCGCAGTCACCGACCGCAGCCTCCGGGTGCGCGGCCGCGCGAAACGCCATATTGACCTGCGTTTCCGGCACGAACTTGGCGCAGCACCGCTCGCAGACCCACACCGGCAGCCAACCCTCCGCGTTGCCTCCAACAGGGCGGTAGATGACGTGAATGTGCGTGCATGACGCGCGGAAAGCATCAATCTCAGATGCCGCTTCGTGCTGCTCCTTCCGATCCTCGTACTCGTCCCGCGTCTCGTGGTTGTCGTCGTTCATGGCTCAGTTCCTCCCTTTGACTTCTCTCGCTGTTAAATACGCGGCCAGGGGCGAGTACCTTCTGGCCGGTTGCACTATGTGTCATGCTAGCATCGTGCCACCACGCAGAATCAACTACTTACGGTTTGACGCGCTGCGTGATCTGCGACGTTTCTGTCCGGATACATGCAAACTTTGCGTACCCCTGCCGCACTTTGGGTTAGACGGCGCCACCGCGTTGTTATTCGGGCCCCAGTATAGCCGCGACCGTGCCTGCGCTTGGTCGGCGCCACGAATTTTTGCTCATCCAATCTATGGTAGCCGATGCCTGCGCAAATGTCCATGTCCTTGCGTCGCATCCCTTTTTCGCCAGGCACGCCACCTGTGAGTATGTTGCCAGTCCGCGCTGTCGGCGGTCGGCGAACGCCTGGAGCAAATGACTGGCTTCGTGTTTAGACAGGTCCGGCGGCGGCAATATCTTTCCGAGCGCGCGCGCTATCGCTGCTATTTGCGCGTCGGACGCAGGGCTCATGCCGTACCGCTGGGTCAAGTAATCTCGCTTGACGCCCAGCGTTGAAAATGGGTCTGTCGCCTCAACGCGGTATGACGCCACTCCGACAACGCCACGCCTGGCCTCCGCGGTAATTTTTGCGATCTCGGCAGCCCGCGCCGCTCGAGCTTGCGCGATCGCTTCTCCGACTTCGACCGGTCTCTCTGACTGCTCGGCCCACGCTTTCGCGCGAGCGATTTCGTCGTCGTCTGCGCTTCCGGCCAGCAGATCAACCGCGCTGACGAGCGAGTGCCTTCCTGAGTTGCCAACGAAATCCAGTACGAGCAGGTCGGTTTTGTCGCCGACCGGGCATCGCGTGCCGCCACGCGTGCCTCGACCAAGCATCTGCGCGTAGAGAGAGCGGCTCTTGGTCGGTCGCCCCATAACAACGCATGACGTGTCAGGCGAGTCGAACCCCTCCGTTGCTATTCCGCAGTTGCATAGATACTGCCACCTGCCGTCCGCGAATTCCCGCAGCCGTAGGCGTCGCATGTCTCTGTCTGTCTCCCCGTTGATCGACATCGCGACATCGCGGCCGGAATACCGATTGATTATCTCGGCCAGTCGCTCTGCGTGTGCGACAGATGATGCGAAGACGATGGTCTTTCTGCCCTCCGATAGCTCGACCGTGGGCGCCGCGATTTCGTGTAGCGCGCCCTCTTGCTCCATGACGGTCGCGAGCTCGGACGCCGATAGGTCGCCGGCAACCGTTTTGATCCGGGAAAAATCGAGACCCGCAACGACGACCCGGCGTGTTATCACTTGACAGAGCCAGCCGTCCGCTATTGCTGCTGCGAGATCGTACTGACACGCGACAGATTCGAGTATCTTTCCGAGCGCGCTACCGTCAGAGCGGTCGGGGGTAGCGGTTAGACCGACAATCTTTGCGCCGGCGAAATGGTCGATTACTCGCCGATACGTCGACGCTGTGGCGTGATGCACCTCGTCTACAATTACGAGCTCAAACGCGTTGCGGTCGAATGCCTCGAGACGATGAGGTCGACTCAAACTCTGGATTGATGCTACAACAGGAGCGACGCCGGAGCGAAAAGCGTAGCTCCCGGCCTGCTCTCTTTCGGGGGTGACGCCGGTAAACTGTTCGATGCGCGTCGACGCCTGCGCCAGCAGCTCGTCGCGATGTGCCACGAACAACGATCGCCCGCGCGTGCGCCTGATGAGTTCGCACGCGACCTGGGTTTTGCCGCAGCCGGTAGCCAACATGACCAGTGTCGCTCTATGATCGGCCAGCTCCGCAATTGCTGACTCTACTGCTGATATCTGGTAGTCACGCAGCGACGGTATCGCCGCGGGCTGTGTTGGCTGTGAAAACAGCAGCGGACGTTGCGTAGTGTTTGCTATCATGGTCATCCCTGCGGCCCATACCCTAATCCACTGAGCCAACTTATCGACGCCGACGCGCCGTAGCAGACAGCGGCAGCCCATCCGTACGAGCGCAATTTTTCGATCCATGCGAGCTGTGCCGCGGACGGCGCCGCCCCACCAACGCGCTTGAGCTCGATCGCCGCGCCGCAATAGCCCGTACCACTACCAGCGGCAACTACGATCGGCGGCCGAAAGATCAAAATGTCGGGCACTCCAGCATGTACCCCGCATGCCCTGTGGCTCGTGCCCTCGTTTTTTACGTGTGTCCAGTCACTGCCGACGACCGCTGTCAGCCATGCCGCCAAGTCGCGCATTTCGTCACGCTCCAGCCGCGAAATTCCCGGTCCGCTGCAAGCACGTTTTCTCATTTGTGGTCACCCCGCCGCGACTTTTCGAATCGGAATAATAGCGCAAGCTCCTCAATCGTTATTTGCACAGCGGAGTCTCTCTCTCTCTTTGTGAGACAGTCCCCCAAAAAAACACTGCGGCACTGCCTCCATCTGCGACGCCCAAAACGGACATCCACGATCACCGTGACCTCGTCAATCATTGTCGATTCCTCCAATCTCGGCGGTCATCCGTGCCTACCGTTCGCAGGCATCCCGCTCTTTCGTGCGCGCTCGTACAAGGCCGCACATTGCGGGCACGACCGTTCCCCGTTGTGGTGAAACGGCAATCCCTCGCCTTGCAAAATTGACACGTCCAGCGGTCTTGTTTGGTGTTGCGCATGTGTTAACCTCGCTCCGTTTTTCTCTTGCTGCCTCCGTGTCTGGCGAGTGCCTTGGCAAACTCTCTACAGAACCAGCTGTTTTGCGCTGCTCTCTCGTCTGTCCTGCTTTTTGGTGCGCGGACCTGCCGCGGGCGAACTTTAGCAGCAGCAGCATAAGCAGCAGCAGCAGCATCACGGGCAGCAGCAGCAGCAGCAGCAGCATCAGCAGCAGCATCAGCAGCATAAGAAGCAGCACGAGCAGCATAAGCATCAGCATCAGCAGCAGCAGCAGCATAAGCATCAGCATCAGCAGCAGCAGCAGCATAAGCATCAGCACGGGCAGCAGCAGCAGCAGCAGCATCACAGGCAGCAGCAGCAGCAGCAGCAGCATCAGCAGCAGCATCAGCAGCATAAGCAGCAGCATCAGCATCAGCACGAGCAGCAGCAGCATCAGCAGTAGCACGAGCAGCATAAGCATCAGCACGAGCAGCAGCAGCATAAGCATCAGCACGAGCAGCAGCAGCATCAGCAGCAGCATCAGCAGCAGCACGAGCAGCATAAGCATCAGCACAGGCAGCAGCAGCAGCAGCAGCAGTAGCATTGGCCCTATCTGCACACCACTGAGCAAATCGGACGATAATATCCGTTACATCAACAGGACCGGCAATCACCTTGCGGTCTGTACAGACGATTTTGTCGATATACTTTACGATTTTCCCGCTACACTCCACCAGCGTAAGACACGGACCGGGAGCGTATTGTAGCGCGTCGAGTGGCTCTATGCTGGCATGTAGACCGCGGACACACAGCTGTATCTCGTCCTCGTGTAGTGCAAGCCCCGCTACGACATGCGTGTGTCCGTTCACCGGCTTACGTAGTCTCCCCCCTAGGGACAAAAAATGATACGCAGTGATTGGTTTCATGGCTCACCACCCGCCTTTAGTGCCTTGGCGAACTCTACGCGCAGCCAGCTGTTTTGCGTTTTTCTTTCGTCTGTACCGCGTTTCGATGCGCGGCGCCGCCGGGGGCGAGCTTTAGCAGCAGTAGCATCATACGCAGCAGCAGCAGCAGCCGCTTTGGCGACATTAGTAGCAACAGCAGCAGCACGGGCGGCAGCTGCGGCACAAGCAACACCATAAGCAGTAGCAGTAGCACCATACGCAGCAGCATCCGCCGCCGCTTTGGTGACATTAGTAGCATAAACATCAGAGCGGGCAGACGCGGCAGCAGCATTAGCAGCAGCAGCATAAGCAGCAGTATAAGCAGCAGCACGGGTAGCATTGGCGGCACGTGTAGCAGCAGCAGCAGCATCAGCAGCATCACGGGCGGCCCAAAATGTTGCATCACAGGCAGCAGCAGCAGCAGCAGCAGTAGCATTGGCCCTATCTGCGCACCACTGAGCAAATCGGACGATAATATCCGTTACATCAACAGGACCGGCAATCACCTTGCGGTCTGTACAGACGATTTTATCGTCCTCGCATAGCACATCTCCGCTACACTCCACCAGCGTAAGACACGGACCTGGAGCGTATTGTAGTGCGTCGAGTGGCTCTATGCTGGCATGTAGGCCGCGGACACACAGCTTTATTTTATCCTCGTGTAGCGATAGTCCTTTTGTGACATGAGTGTGTCCGTCCACCGGATGGCGCATGCGCCCCCCCAGGACCAAAAAATGATATGCAGTGATTGGTTTCATGGCTCACCCGCCTGCCTTTAGTGCCTTGGCAAACTCTACGCGCAACCAGCTGTTTTGCGCTTTTCTTTCGTCTGTACTGCTTTTTGGTGCGCGGACCTGCCGGGGGCGAACTTTAGCAGTAGCATCATACGCAGCAGCAGCCGCACGAGCAGCAGCAGCAGCATCAGCAGCAGCACGGGTAGCATAAGCAGCAGCACGGGCAGCAGCAGCATCAGCATCAGCAGCAGCAGCAGCAGCATAAGCAGCAGCATAAGCAGCAGCAGCACGAGCAGCATCATAAGCAGCAGCATTAGCAGCATAAGCATCAGCACGGACAGCAGCAGCATAAGCAGCAGCATCAGCATTGGCAGCATAAGCAGCAGCATTAGCAGCATAAGCAGCAGCATCAGCAGCATCAGCATTAGCATCAGCAACAGTACCGACAGCATAAGCAGCATTAGCAGCATAAGCAGCAGCAGCAGCCTTGGCGCGTGTAGCACACCACTGAGCAAATCGGACGATAATATCCGTTACATCAACAGGACCGGCAATCACCTTGCGGTCCGTACAGACGATTTTGTCGATATCCTTTACGATTTTCCCGCTACACTCCACCAGCGTAAGACACGGACCGGGAGCGTATTGTAGTGCGTCGATCGGCTTTATGCTAGCATGTAGGCCGCGGACACACAGCTGTATCTCGTCCTCGTGTAGTGCAAGCCCTGCTACGACATGCGTGTGTCCGTTCACCGGATGGCGCATGCGCCCCCCCAGGGCCAAAAAATGATACGCAGTGATTGGTTTCATGGCTCACCCGCCTTTAGTGCCCTGGCAAACTCTACGCGCAACCATTCGTTTTGCGCTTTTCTTTCGTCTGTACTGCTTTTTGGTGCGCGGACCTGCCGCGGGCGAACTTTAGCAGCAGCAGCATCAGCAGCAGCTCGAGCAGCTCGAGCAGCATCACAGGCAGCAGCAGCAGCATAAGCAGCAGCAGCACGAGCAGCATCACAGGCAGCAGCAGCAGCAGCAGCAGCAGCATAAGCATCAGCACGGGCAGCAGCAGCACGAGCAGCATCATAAGCAGCAGCATCACAGGCAGCATAAGCATCAGCAGCAGCATAAGCAGCAGCAGCACGAGCAGCATCATAAGCAGCAGCATCACAGGCAGCATCAGCATCAGCAGCAGCATAAGCAGCAGCAGCACGAGCAGCACCACAGGCAGCAGCAGCATTAGCAGCAGCCTTGGCACGTGTAGCACACCACGCAGCAAATCGGACGATAATATCCGTTACATCAACAGGACCGGCAATCACCTTGCGGTCTGTACAGACGATTTTGTCGATATACTTTACGATTTTCCCGCTACACTCCACCAGCGTAAGACACGGACCGGGAGCGTATTGTAGCGCGTCGAGTGGCTCTATGCTGGCATGTAGACCGCGGACACACAGCTGTATCTCGTCCTCGTGTAGTGCAAGCCCTGCTACGACATGCGTGTGTCCGTTCACCGGCTTACGTAGTCTCCCCCCTAGGGACAAAAAATGATACGCAGTGATTGGTTTCATGGCTCACCTGCCTTTAGTGCCTTGACGCCAGGCGTAAAAAAGAACCACACGTCCGCAGAGCTCCTGGTCTGTTGCTGTATTACCACACGCAGCACCCGGGCCGCTATGGCGGCAACCGCTACTGCGTTGTCGGCATCTGTCCCCTCGCTGTCGAGCCAGTCTTGCAGCATCGTATTTGCAGCTGATATCTCGAGTGCCGATAATTCGCACGTGTTATCCGGCGTGTAATAGTTGCAGCTGCTCATGTGCGATACCGCCGCGTAAGATGCGAGCTCGACAGCGCCTGCCATGCCAGCATGCTCTTTATCCGTTCGATGCGCTCCTCTCTTTTCCCGCCGCAGCGGTCCAGGTTCTCCGGCGATAACATCGTCCTGATATACATCCGATGCTCGTCCGTCGTTCGTATCATGGTGGGATCGACCAGCACCCTGCGCACGTACTCGGATGGACAGGCGCTGGTCGTTACGCACAAAGCCACCCCGCTATCGACATATTTTCCATACGCCTCGCGGGCCTTGGCGATGGCATCGAGCCCGGACTCCGAGTCTATCTCTCCGATTGCTGTCGCGGCCCCATTTAGGTCCTGCAGATACACAACGTACGTTTTCATTTGACAATCTCCTCGTTTTTCGTTGCGTTCATGTTCTATATAGTGTGCATGTTACGTGCCGTCACGTGATATCAACCACTTACGGTTTGACACGCTGCGTAAACTGCGACATCGAAGTCGCGTTTCGCTCTGCGGCATGCAAACTTTGCGGGCCAGCGTTGGTTTTGCTTGCGGAGAGGCACTGATCTATCGCTATCGCTGCCGATCTCAGCTCGTCGCGGTGCGCAAAAAATGCAGAGCGCTCAAGTACGCCCAGGATCGCATACAGCTGCCCAAGCGTCAACGAGATCTCTCTGCGCTGATGGGCATCGGGCTGGATCCCTGACGAGGGATCTGTCGCTCCACTCCCGATCTCGGATGGCGCGGGCCCGCTCCTCCGCTTCCTGGTTTGCCGCCCTCCTGCTGGTGACTTGTCCTCCGAGGATCGCAATCGCCGAATCAACTGCTTTGAGTTGTGCATGCACCTGCTCCCGCGTAGACGCGTGCGCTATCGGCAGCACTACGAGTCCATCGTCGGCTGCGTCCGCGATGGCCGAGATGTGATCTCGCGACCCGGCGCCACGGCAGCGCATCCTAGCGAGACGAGTCACGTACCCAGCAACGACGATGATATCATACCTCATCTACCGGCGTCCTCGTCTGCCGTCGCGATGATCTTTCTCGTGCCGCCGCCCGCCGAGTCTTTCGGCCAGAATGCGCACGCGGGACCCTTTCGCGGACCAGACGGCAAAATGACCCTGTCATCGACGCCGATGCTGTGTCCCTGATACGATAGCAAAAACAACAGACAGCACACCGCGTGCGCAAGATGCGGCAGGTTGCTCTCTCGGTCCGTGTCCTCTCCTCCTGCCCAGGCATACACGTGGCGCAGCGTCGCGCCCACAAGTCGAGTCCACGCCATGCCGCGTGTCCAATTCGTCGCCCCGTATTTGCTGGCCCCGTGCTGCATCACGCGCGCTACATCCACGAGCGAGCCGCCCGGCAGCAGCTGTAACGGGGGCTTGCCGTCATCGTACTTGAGAGCCCCGTCACCGGACTCGCCGGACTCGCTCTCCTGCCGTGCGCACGGGAGACAGCATGTCTCGGCATGGTCGACATACGTGTTACAGAGGAGAGCGTAGGCATCGTCAGCGCCGACAACGCGCGACGCTACAGCGGTAGCGCCGGCCGCGAAGCTCGGCAACTCGCACCTGCACGACCCGCTTTTTACGGGCACGCCTGGTATATAGTGCGTGCATTTTCCGCACGTTTTCATTTGATGGCCTCCTTCGACGGAGCCGCCCCGGGTACTGTTGTTGGCCTCACCGGCCGCACGCGGATTGCATCGACCTCGCCGGCGCCGAATTTCACTCGCGCGTGATAGAGCGTGATCGGCTTGCCGATCCAAGATGTGATCTCGGACCCGTAGATGGATGCGATTATCTGACAGTTTGTTTTGTTTAGGACTAGCGCCTTATCTTTGTCTCGGAAATACATGACGGGCTTTTCTTCGACGACTCCTCCAGCCATAATTAGCTCCTCTCGTGGCGCTATCTTGTCGATTACGACGACGCAATCCCGACCGCGCAAGTCCGCGGCCTTGACGTATCGCGACGGGAACAGCAGGTCTGGATGGTTGTAGTCAACTAGGCTTGACATGATTTTTGCTCTCCTGTTTTTTTCTCGGTGTCCACCAGCAAAGCGGGCCGATTGGTGGCCGGAGACAATCTCCACAGCGGCTCACCGTCGAGCGTAATTGCAGACTCGGCGCTGTCGGCCCACGCCGGCAGGCGCAGCACGACCTCATCTTGCTCTTGTCCAGGCCAGCAGCCCGTGGCCTCGCACATCACTACGGTCTCAAGTGCTCGCTCGTATTGCCCTCGGCCGATCTCGATAGTCTCCGCGTCTAGTGTGTAGACGACGGTATCGTATGGCTCTACCGACTGTGCCGCGATTATTTTCACTGCCCGCGGCGTCATCCCAGCGCTGTCGAGGGCATCGTGATACAAAGCCAGCTGCATGGCATAGCCATACCGCGCGCATGCCGCCGCAAATGCGCGGCGGCTAGGGTCGCGAGTAGTCTTTACGTCCACGAGACAGCCCGTCTCGGTGAACTTGTCTATCCTGCATTTGATCTTTTTGCCGGTGATCGCATGCGTCCAGACTATCGTGAGCTCCGTCTCCCCTGGTTGTGAGAGCAGCTCACCCGCACGAGGGTGAGCAAACATCGACTCCGCAACCGTGTCGACGATCATCGACTGCGCCGCTGTGATCACCTCCTGTCCGCCAGTCGCGCCCAAGAATACCTCCCAGTCCTTGCCGCGTTTCGCGCCGCCTTGCCAAACCGCGTATCCTACATCGTAACACATTGGCTCCAAGACTCGTGAGTGGATAGCCCGGCCCATCAGCATCGCGTCCGTGTCCGCCTGTGGCGCGTCTATGTGCCGGCGATACGCCAGCGGCGAGTCGAGAGCGAACCTCAGCGCAGTGGCATGCTCGCCAGACAGCGATCGATACGTGGCGAACGGCATGCCCCGCGTAACGAGCGTCATAGCATCACCATTCCGGCCGCTATTATTGCTGCCAGAGCAACAAATGCGGCGATGGTAGACACGACAACAGCGCGCGTGTCCGCGTCGTGCTGCTTTCGCATCGCCTCGACTGCCTCGCGCTCGCGGTCGTCTCGTGCTATTCTCGCTGCGTGAGACAGCAGCATGCGGCGATCCTCGAGAGATATCACTCGTCCGTATTCTGTCATTTGCTTTGACCCCCAGCAGATTCGCTAGCGTCGCGCGCCAGCAGCAGCGCTATCACCGTGTCTACCTGCGCATCGCGCACGCTCTCTATCGCCGTCTCGATCCTGTCCAGGCATCGACACAGCGCCGCGGTGCTGTCAGTGCCTGCCTGTAACGACAGCACCGCATCGAGCATCTCTTGTGATGTCGCCAGGGCTTGCAGTTGTTTGACCGCTGCGGACAGCGTGTCGCCACCTATCATCTCAGCCATGTCGTCCTCCTGGTCCGTGTGTGTCCTCTTGCTTACATGCAAACTTTGCGGCCCTCGCTATCGAGTCTCCGACCCAATCCGCAGCAGCTCGCGCAGGGCGGCTACCTCTGCGCGGCTAGGTGTCCACTCGTCAGGGATGCGCAATACGACGGTCTCACTGCATGGGTCAGCCGACGCGATAACGTGGGCAGCCACCCATGCCATCACCCTGAGCGCACCTGCTCTGTACTGATGCTCGGTGTGCGCATCTGACGGTGTGCTCATTTGCGGGCTCCCCTGGAGCGTACCCAGCTCAGCGGCCAGCCCGCGGGCTCCGGACACAGCGACCTGTCCGCGCACGACAGCCTGCCCATGCCTGACTCGGGGCGGAGCTCGATCGCGCCGGCGAGGTCGGCTGCCATGATCGAGTCGAGTATCACCTGCCTGCTGTGTCCACCGCCCAGCATCCATCTCACGACAGACGGGACATAGGCCAGCTTCGAGTCTCGATCGGCATGTAGCTCTATCACTGCCGCCACCGCCTCTGTCGTGATCGTTGCGTTCATGTTCTATATAGTGTGCATGTTGCGTGCCGTTATGCAATATCAGCTACTTACGGTTTGACACGCTGCGTAAACTGCGACACCGAAGTCGCGTTTCGCTCTGCGGCATGCAAACTTTGCGGGCCAGCGTGTCAACATGGCGCGTCAAGATAGATCGGGGCTCTAGTGGTCAGCCCATGCCGCGAGTCGATCAACAAAAACGCCTGTGACGGCTGCTGATATGCCGCGCGAATAGACACGGCAAAGGCGTTGTGCCCAACCAGGCTTCCGTTCGCGGCGAAATCGCGACCGAATGTCAGCGCGTGAAAATGTCCGAACACGTCGAGTTCTGCCGCTCGACCGCGGTTCCACTCTGCGACTGCTCGCGCCGCTGGCACGTTGAGACCGTTAACGCCTCCAGCATATCGCAGATTGTGCCCGTGGTGGAATCGCACGACGTGTCCGAGCACGTCGACGTACGTGTGATATGCTCGCTCGCAGATAACGCGAATGTGCTTGTGCCCGCTATAATGTCTGCCTAGCGATAGCCCGAGCAGCCACTCTAGGGAGTTTGCGTGCTCTGTCTGTACTCGGCGCTCGCGCGTGATGCGCGAGTGATTGCCGACCGAAACGATAACGTCAACTGGTATCTTGGTGTCTCGTACTAGCGCATCTATTCCACCCGCAGCGACGTCTTGCACAAGCGACAACGCGTCTATCGGTCCGAGCGAATTACCTTCGATCAGGTCTTCATGGATCGAACCCGAGATGAGATCGCCGCCGAGCCACAGTATAACCCTGCTGACCGGAGCAGCCGCAGCTTCCTTGCCCACCATCGCCGCCGCGTTCGCGAATAGCCATTTTGCTCTAGACTCAAACACGTCCAAATTGAACTCATTCAGCCCGTTGGTCTGCTCTCTCGTGACAGTCTCTTCGGCATGCCAGTCACTCGCGCAGATGATAGCAACAGATTCTCGCTGTGCTCCCCGATGTTTTTTTGGGATTGCGATTTTCCTTGGGTCGATAGCGGGCGCACTCAGCTCCGAGACCTGCCTAGAGAGACGCGCAATCTCGGCGCGCATCTCCTCTCTGGATCCGCCCGACACCATGGGCGGATGAGCTCTCGCATTCTTCCGCGCATCTGCCCTGATCAGAGCTCGTGCTTTTCTAAGCTCGGCGCGCGTGTATCCGGCGAACGAGCTACAGAGATCCTCGTCTGCGGTGTCTCTTAGCTGCAGCTTTTGGTCTGGCGATAAATCCAAGTGACACTCTCCGATCGCTACGCGTGTTGCTGCTATAGCACTATCGCGACTCCCGCCACCGCGCCAGCAATAAATGCAGATGCGCCCACGACCAGCACCAAGCTAGTCGACCACCCACGCTCGGGAGGAGGCGGCGGCGGAGTCTCTAGCACGCGAGCCATCTCAGCAGACAATACGCCTGTGGCAATGGTGGATACTGGCTCGGGTCGCACTCGCACTGCCGACAGCGATCCCACTATCATCATATTACCGGCCTCGGACCTAAGCTGCACCTCGCTTGCCCTGACGTCGATCTCGTCGCCTATGTCCACCAGGCAAGGACGACCTAGTGGGACCTCCCCCGATGCCACCACGGGACCAGTGGATACCGACACGACACGCTCGATCCGCACGCGTCGGGCTGCGGCCAGCGCCGCGCCTAGGGCCGAGGATAGTCCTGCATTGTCGGCAGTCACCCGTGCTACCTCTGCGCGCAGCGCAGCAGCACCGGCCTGTTGCGCGACTATCTGCCCTACGTCGCGCAGGTGTGTCTCCTCAATCGCTGCTGTCGCTGCCAGCGCTGGCGCGCATCGATCAACCGCGCACGCGATCGCCACGGCTGCCGCCGCGAACAACACAGCGACAACTATCATGCCCCTCATTTCTCTGGCCCAGGAGGCGGAGGAGGGACATTGCGCTCCCCTGCCGTCACGGCCAGCGACAAGAAGCCGGCAACTACTGCCGCGATCTTGACCGCGCGCACCAGCCCGTCGTCGCCGGCGTAGCCCATGACATCGGCTAGCTGGTCGGCAAATGCCAGACCCCCGACAGACAGAGCCATCAGCACGGCCCGCCCCCACCTCCTGACCGCTAGTTCGTCATGGAGAAACTTGTCGATCAGATGCCGGAAAAACGGTATCATGATGTCTCCCTTGCACCTACGAATTCATAATGCCAAGGTTCTTGCGGGACCGTAGCGCGGAACCCGTATTCCGCAGCGTGCGCCTTCAGCCACGCAACAACAGGTCGCGGCTTTCCGGCCTCGAATACATCGATGTCTACAGCATTGCCAGATTCGTGTGGCGAATGGCCTGGTCGGCTCGGCCGCAGGGGGCGTGGTCCACGAGTGAGCGGATCGCCTTTGTCCCACCGCATTTTTGCCGACTCCCAAAACGAGTACAGTCGCCGCTGGTGATCGTTGCTGCGCCATGCCGAGTTGACCACGAGCTCGTGACCGGCCTTGCTGGCAGCCATGGCCATCAACAAATACGCGCTCGACGCCTCCTCCGACAGCATGGCATGTCCGCCTCTCGCGTCGTGACCTATGTAGCTCAAGGACAAATCAAACGGCACGCCGTCCCTATATCCCGCGACCTTCATGCCTGTACCCCTTTCACCTATGCCTCACTGTCATATATATATCACAGCGTCGGAGACGTGTCAACATCGATGGTGCTACCGCTTGGTTTTTCTCCCTTCTATCAGCCTGTCAAGCCGATTCGTTATAGACTCGAAGCCTCTGTCAAGTCGTTCCTCGAGCACGCGCACGCTCTCTCTTTGCTCTGCCCGCAGCTCGTTCTTGATTTCATCATGCTGCTCTGCCGCAGCTGCCCGTGTTTGCCATTCTACCGTGACTCCGAGAGCGCGCGCGGCCGCCCCTACCGTGACGACGGCGGCGGCAACGGCAACCAGATATTTCGCGACGCGGAGCGGATTTGCCTTTCCCGGGGGGCTCATTTGTCCACCTTAGACGACAACAGATGCTCGACCTGCTGCTTTAGGCCCTCTATCTGTTGCTGCTGTTCTTTCACCGCTTGAACCAACACAGGGATCAAGCTGTCTTTTGCTACGCCCAACATGCCATCCATGCCAATTGACACCGCCTCTGGATATACCGCTTGCAGGTTTTGGGCGGATAGGCCACACGCAACCAGGCGCGCATCTGCGCCTTGCCGCACGCGCCTGAATTCAATCGGATTGATTCCCTGTAGCGTTTCGATTCCGCGAACCCTTGTTGGGGCAATGTCTTTCTTCGACCTCTCGTCTGACGTATCAACCAGCCGGAACGCTCCTGCATTGTGTTCAATGTATCCCACAGCGGTGCCGTCGCCGTCTTGGCAATAGAGATAGTACGTCCCGTCTGCGCCGTCGTCTTTGCCAGCACTAACAAGTAGGCCATGCCTGTTGATATTGTTGCCGTCGTTGTGGAATTTGCCAGCATAGCCGCTCGCAATATCGCAATATGTATTAAGCCCAACTGCGGCATCAGGAGCTGTGTTTATGCCAACTAAACCTGCTGATGTGATTGTTAGTTTTTGTGATACCGAACCGGCCGTGCTTGTCGATGTGCCGATGAAAAAGAGATTCGACCCCTGTCCCGACGTGTTTGACGATGCACCGAATGTCCAATTTTGCGAAGACGCGATAGTGCTTCCTAGTGTCACTAATGCATCATCGGCGGACTGAATTCTGGCAGCTTGCCATCCTGCTGATGATATATCAAAAGTATACGTGGGGTTGACATTTACTCCAACTTTGCCGCTCCCCGTAATTCGCATCTTCTCGGTTGGCGCTCCAGAATTAGCGGTATAGAAAACCATATCCGTTACGGCGGAATACCCGCCGGTGCCCGCAACGGCAGCGACGCCCGCCCATTTATTCGGTTCGTTCCCGCTACTACCTGTCGAGTTTTTCAACTGCAGTCCAGCCCCATATCCGGTTGCGTTCTGGTTGTACGGATTAGAAACTCGGGCTTCCCAGTTGATCGCGTTTGCCGCGGTCGTGACAACGTCAACCTTCTTCGTCGGTTCTGTCGTACCCAAACCAAGCCTGTCGTTGACCTCGTCGTATGCCGATGCCGACCCAAGGATGATGCTGCCCTTGGTCCCGTACGAGGTCGATACCAGCGTTAGGTCGTCACCCGATGCTGTGCCTCCTGTGATCGTTGACCCACCTGGTTTTCCATCATATAGAGACTCTATGGCGCCAGTCCATCCCGTGGCGGCATCCTCTTTTGTGGCCGTGAAATTGGCGGGTGTAAACAACGCGATGAGATCTGTCTCGAGCTGCGAAGACATTAACGAGCCCTTCTGACTGATAGTCGGTTTGGATATGACGAGCCGATTTTGAGGGTGACATTTGACGCGACGGAAGTCACCTTCACTTTTATCTGTGTTCCGCCAAGCAAGGTTCCGCGCCAGGCAATGGGCACCTCGAAAACGTCGGTAGCGGCCACTGGCCCCAGCTTTTTGTAAGAATATACGCGGGCCGGCGCCGCAAGGTCAACAACCACGGGCAATCCTCCGCTCGCGACGCCATCGGTGGATAAAAAGATCGAGCCAATGACCTCGTATATACCCGTATCCCAAACATAGAGCTCGTAGCTCGGGTCGTTATATGTCCACATCGACGCGTCATCTTCGACCGCCACATTGTCGAAAATGACCACGTTGTCGACAGCGGGAGCGCCGAAAGACTGTGTGCTATCAGCCTTGCTCAAGGTGCAAACACGGATTGGCGACGTGCCGAGTCTTGAGTCGAGCGAGAGCCAGCGGCTGAACCCAACCGCCGCTTTTCCGCGCAGCCCAAGCGTCGTCGAGGCCGAGCCGCCATCACCAAACGAATGAGACAGAGAAGTAACCGCCAGCCGTTGGTCTGCATCGAACATGACACCATCGCGTGCGAAGAGCACGGTGTCCGACAGCTCTATAAGTGGATTGTATTTTGACTCGATTGACTGCTCTACAACGGGCTCGCTCAGATCGGCGATCGCTGCAGTAATCATTGCGGTCGCCTCCGTGGATGTATCTATATTGCTGGTCGACGATTCGGCGATCGCAAAAAACCTGCGGCCATATTTTGCGATGCTGGCCGCATCCGAAATGTTAACGATGCTACGAGTCATGGCGACGGAGTCAGTATACGATACGTCGCCGACATTGCGGATCCCACTGAGAGACAGCGACGCGCCCGCCGTGGAATAGTATCTGTCTTTTTGTATGAACTCGGCGGGCACCTCGTTTGCCCTGTCTGGACTCCACAGGGTTAGCCGATACGCGCTTGTCCCGCTGTCGTACTTATACCGCACGTCCCAGCCTATCTGCAGCGCGAGCCTGCGCAGCGCATCAAGTAGAGGCATGCGGTCTTGCATCCACGGCAGTAGTACCCAGCCCGGCGAGGCTGGGGTGTATAGCGTGACGGGAGAGCTCATCGATGCATTGATGATCTCTTGCATCTCGGCCTCAACGTCGTCGCTGCCATACGTTGCCGATCCCTCAATAAACGTATCCTGAAGCACGCCGCCCATGTCTCTCGCCGCGACCCTGACGTCGTCGTCCCCGACCTCGATAGAGTCTATCCTGCCCGAAAACCTGAGCACATAGTCAACCGATGCTGCGCCCGCGCCGCATGGCGCTATCGCTGCGTAGACGCGTATGCCGCGGCCGAGATCCAGCAAACGAGTGTAGACCCCGGACACCTGATTAAGGAGCGACGAGCGCACGTGCGGAGACACGGTGAGAGCGCCGCACGTGCGCTGCAACACGACCGACGCCGACGCAACCGGGCTATCTATCGACTCCTTGATTGATGCACTCATAACCCAGTCGATATCATACAGGTCGCACAGTGATTGCCACGTGCCTAGCCCGTCTCTGTCGACGTCGACACGCAGATGTACGGCATAATCGCCGAGCTCTACCAGCCCACGAGACTGCGACCGCGCTTGCGTCGACACAATCAGCGGCCCGAATGGAGTCAGATTGTGCTCGTGATATCGCGTATCGGCCGATCCATCGTATGCTATAGACGACTCTAGCACGCTGGCAATCGGTCCTACCGGCGACTCCGAGTGCCAGTGACCGTCATATCTCCCCACCCCCGTCCAAACAGACCCAACAGGAGACGTATGCACGTGATCGCAGCGTCGCGTCGAGTCGGCTACAGTGTAGCTAATCTCACATTTGCCAGCAGCGCCGGCGCCACCGAGTGTGTCCTCCCCAGCGCCACCACCATCTGCGCCACCACCACCACCACCACCACCTGGCGAGCTGCCGGATGCGCCATCTGTATTGACCGTAATCCATCCGTCGCCTCCATCTCCTCCACCTGCCGGGGCGGTTGCCCCGCTAGCATCTACAGCCGCAACCCCTGGCTCGGGACCGCTACCGCCGCTAGATCCTCCGCCACCACCCGTGAGCTGCACTGCCGAGCCCGCGCAACCTGCACCACCATCTTCGGTGTCGTCGCCCGTACCGCCCGTGCCCCCGGACCCTACCGCGCCGCCGTCCTTTTTTCCGCCCCTACCGCCTGACGCGACAACCACCGTAGCGTCAAATGTGGTGCTGGCGCCGTTCGCGCCATCGGTTCCAGGTACGCCCCGACCCGCTCCTCCAGCACCCCCCGCGCCGACAACTATAGCGATATCCGATCCAGGAGACACATATACTTCGCTTTCGGCGACCTCTCCGCCACCTCCGCCACTGCCGCCCTTGCTGCCTTCGATGCCGCTGCCGCCGCCACCGCCACCTCCGATGCATCGTACAGAGACAGGAGGCAGCAGCCAACGAGGCACGGACCACGTGTATGATCCCACAATAGCAAATATCTCCGTGATCCTAGCCACAGCTACACCTCGACAAGCGACAGAGACAATGATCTAGCATTGTTGGCCCAGGCACCAGATAGCGTGCATTGCCTGGGCTCGGTAGATACCACACGGACATGACATGATACTGACGACCTACCTCCGATCACATCACCAGATACCGCGTGTATCGGCCAGCTGCCAAGCGTGACTCCTGCATTGCTGTTGGCTAGTGCAGATATCCATCGACTAGTCAATCTACACGGAGCAAAGACCAGCTGCGAAATTTTCGAGGTGCCGTTTCCGTCGCCAAACATCTCTGCTCCAGCCGCGTTGGTGCCAATGTATAACGACGCCTCGTCGCCAAGAGCCGGGAACGTATAATCCGCTGCAGTGGCGTCGCTGTCAACCATGGATCCATTAAGCCACAGCTCGGCATACGTTTTCGCGTCCGCGCCGCTGCGATACAATACACACACGACGTGGTCCCACAGTGCCGATCCAGATCCTCTTAGTCCAGACCCTGCCGTGAGCGTCAGCCCGGCGGCCTTCCATGTTATCGCTGCGGTCGATGCTATCAGCAACTTAGACGCGCCTGCATAGTAGACGTGGCCAGCTGTCGCGCTCGTGCCGTATAGCCATGTCGAGATAGACCACGCAAGATCGTATCCAACAGAAAACGGGGTATGAGTTGCATCGACCAGCTGCAGCAGGTCGTCGTATTGCATCTGCAGCGCCCCGGATCCAGCCTTTCCGGCCGCTGCGTATTTGACGTCAGACGAGATCGGGATATATCCAGCCGTCGAGTAAGGCACGCTGTCAAAGTCGTAATAGACTCCGCCGGTCAGCAATCCGATCAATGCCTCGGCGTCCCCATCTGACATAGGTGGTGTCAATACGTCCCACGAGCGCTTAACCCCTCTCACCCCTGACAAACCGCGCCCGTTTGCGGCGCGCTGTAGTCTGCCGATGTCCTCGTACGACTGACGAGGAGACGCCGAAACAACAGGTATGACGAGTCCATCGATCAAAAGGAACGACATGGTTACCAACCCTGCTGTCTTTGAGACGCGGTAAACGGCGACGTGCTAATGCTGGACGACCCTGTGTCGACAAGGTTCTGCTGCTCCATTCCGCGGCGAATCTCGGCAGCCAGGGCCGGCGTGCTGGCCTGCACGATCATCGTCCCGACAGTGATGCCGCCCCCCGCGGCTCCGTGTGGCATCACCGCGGCGCTGGCCTCATATCGCGCGATTGCGACGCGGAACCCTGACGGCATATTTGTGAGTGACTCGCTAACCTTGTCTACCGTCCTTCCCAGGCCAAGAAACGAGTCAGACAGATCATACACGCTGCCGGTCGCGTCCCTATTGGCACCGGCGGCGTCCTTTCCGCCTTCCGCGAGTTTCGCGGTGTTTAGCTTGACTGCGCCTATGTTGACATTAAGCGTGCGCATCGCATCTATCCAGCTAATGCCGAGATCTTTCGCGCGTTGCGATATCGCGTCAAACGCATGAGTGTCTTTCTCTTTGTCTTTTATTTTCCAATCTCTTACATCGTCGCCAAGCCCAATCATGTCGGCGATGTCTGCGAACTTCTCGATCATCCAATTGTATGCGTCCTTTAGACCGCCGGCAATGCTCCCTATAATTCTAGACACGGCCCTCACGGCAGGCTTTAGCAATTCGGCGGCGGGCAGCAGTCCGCCGAATAAGGACGCGAGCTGCAAAAGTACACCTATAATTGGCTCTACTGCCTCGACGAGCACCGCAGCCGCCGACATGAAAGGCTCGATCGAACTAACGACGCTGGCCAAAACCCTGTTAAGCACCTCGACGATGCGCCGGAACCCCTGGGTTTTCGAGAGCAACTCGACCACGACAGCGACAACCGCTCCCATCGGACCCGCTTGCATGCCCTGCGCGCCGGCCTGTATCACATCGCCAAACTCGCCCATTTTCGGGACGAGGCCCTCTGCGACCTGTCCTGTTGCATCTCCGATTACCTGCAGGCCGTCTGCAACAGTCTGGCCAGCCGCATTATAGATGGTGTCGTAATACGTCGTTGCCTGGTCTGCTCCGTCGGATATAGACATGGTCTCGGCGAAACCGAAACCCTTGCCGAGCCCGCCAACACCAGACACGTCTGACCTGACTGTGGTGGCGCCCACGCCAGGGGCGGACACGGAAAAGTCGGCTGCTACAGTCTCTTTCGTCGCGCCCGACAAAATCCCACCGAACGTGTCCTTTATTTTGTCGACCCCCTCTGACCACGCCTCCCTAGTAAAGTCGGCCGCGGCCTGCCCCTGCGACCGCGTCGCGCCTGGTGCGTCCTCGCCGGCCGACATCGCATCCCATACCTCGAACGGATTCTGCATGGGATTCTGCGCCATCTGTATCAGCCCGGCAAACACCTTGCTTACCTTGCTGATCGCCAGCACGACCGCGTCCCACATGTCTACCATCCAGCCAGTGAGCTTGCTCCAGACAGCAGAAACGTCGGTCGCAAACGACCCCATGCTCGTTCTCATCCCCCCAAGATCTGATCGCCATGCCTTGCTCATTAGCCCCGTAGCGAGCACGACCACGGCGATCGCGGCACCTAACGCGAGAGCAACGGGAGCAACACCGGAAAGGAGAAACGGCAATGACTTAAACGTAGTGGCCATTGTTGGCCCGACCATCATCAATCCAGCGACTGCTGACGTGATCGACCCTATCTGATCGCCAATGCCACCAGACGATATCGCCTTAGACACATCGGCGAACGATCGACCCAGTTGTTGCACGCCGGAAACGCTGCCGCTAAGCGACGCGACAGACTGCCGGATGTCTCCCAGGGACCTAACAGCCGACTTCATGTCGCTGCGAAAACTCTCCGTCCTAGCGCTGAGAGTAATCGATACGTTACCAGCAGCCATTGGTTCCCTCTACTCGTTCTCGGTCTTTTGCAGCCCCCGAGCTCGCAATTTGAACTCTGCCAGCGACGAGCAATCGCGAACGTCGATCTCTTCGCCGAGCAGTCGCTGCGGAGAAACCCTGTGCTCTGATCGCAGATGCACGTTTATGGTAGTCGCGGCATGCCATGCTGTCACCCGCAGATCGTCGCGGTCTGCCTCCGCTACTCCGCGCAAATATTGCGCGAGCTCAAAAAACGTGAGCCGCCAAAACCGCTCGGGGTCTATCCCAGCCCGAGCGGCTCGTCGCATTAGGCCGGCATACGTTACTCGCTGGCGCCCTCCGTGCCCACAGGAGGGTCCGATTGTTCTTCTCCATCCTTGCCCGATGCTGGCGCGTCGTCATTGCTGCCAACAAAAAAACGCTTGATCGCTTGCTGTACAGCCATACTCGCGGGGCCGATAATGGCAGGATCATCGGACAGCCATGTCCCGACCTGCCTGGGTGTCACCTTCGGTCCTCTGCTAGATAGTCCGATCGATAACGCGTCTCGGATAAACCGCAGCCCAACTCTCTGCTCTAGCTGTTCTGAGTTGAGGAACGAGATCCCAGCCACGTCTTCGAGATCGGCGAGCGAATTAAAATCAAAAGCCACGATACGCTCACGACCGCCGATATAGAGTTTTGCTTCGCCACGACATGGATTCGCCATTGCTAACCCCGCTCTCCAGTGCATGTGTATATATACAGACCATCGTGCATGTGATTACTGCGCGGTCCAAGTCAGAGCACCAGTCAGCTGCACCTCGGCCGAGAACGGAATTACGCCAGAATTTCCAGGCGTAATCTTAAACCCAGTGATCACTCCCTGCGCAACTGCCTCCTTGTATGATGTCCCAACGGCTGGTCGGAACTTAAAGTAGATCACAGTGCCAGCGATGATGCTAGTGCGCATGATGTCCTGACCGCTGTCGGCCTCGTCATAGTTTCCGCTAATCGACAGCGACAGCGACCCGAGCCCCGGGGACGACGTTTTCCATCCAGCCGAGTCGTGGTCGGTCGTCTCGTCTGCCTCTCGGCTAATCCCAAAATCCAATTCTTTTACGCCGTAAACCTGGGTATAGGTTGACCCAGCTGCACTGACGTACACTAGAGAGCTTCTTCCTGGTAGATCTGCCATGGTTTTTCCCTTTTGCCGCTAAGGCACGAAATGTAGAGCGCACACACTAAGGTCCGCAACCAGTGTATCTACAAATACTTTTCCGAGATCGGACGCGCCTATCTGGTTGTACAGCGCCGGTGAAAACGGACCAGCGGTTGCGATGCCAAGAACCCCACCGCCCGAGGCGGCAGGAACGGTAACGGTAATGTCTCCCGTCCTACCGTCCTCATCGGCGACGCTGATGACTGTCGCTATCTCGGCACCCCCGGAGCTCGAATTATGAAATACCAAAATGACGTTGCCGTCATTAAGGAAATACGCGTCGTTCGCGGCAACAAGTGGCGTAAACGTCAACGCAATGTTCGCCGTTCCCTGCCCGTATTTAGCGAGCTCCTCGATTGCAATAACATCTCTTGCTGGCATCCTTGGCTCCTACCTTCTACGCGAATTTCACGACCGCGAATGTAACGCCCGTCGCAACGTCGATGTCAACGAATACCCTGCCGAGGTATAACGCCGAGGTCTGATTGTATAGCCCCGGCTTCAAAAGCCCGACCGCTCCGATTTTTCCGCTAGCAGGGGCCAAGGTAATATCTCCTGTTCTCCCGTTCCTGTTCGCAACGCTTTTGACGGTGGCTGTTTTACTCCCCGCCGAGCTGCTCATTAGCAGCACGCACTTCCCGTCGTTCAAAAAATAGTGTCCATTGACACTGTCTGCGGCTGTGAACGCGATGTCGGCATCGGTTCCGCCCGCCGATATTTCTTGGATGGCAATCACTACTCGGTCTGCATCTGGCATGATCTCACTCTCCTCTGCTATGTGTCGTCCACATGCACGTTAACGGTCAACATCGCTACATATCTCGTTGCGCTCGCCGCGCCGCGAAAGACCTCGGCCGTGTAAGTCATTACGTCCGCGGCAATGATCGAAGAGTTGCCGAGTGCGGGCGCAGCGCGTATCGTCGAGATTATCGCAGTGACGTATCGTCTCAGCGATCGCTCGTTCGCGACGACGTCTGCGTCTCCAGATATAGAAAGCGCGACTCCGAGCTGGAACAGCCACACACCGCCGCGCCCATCGTTGCATTCGCCCGACGTGTCGAACACTTCTATCAGTGGGCTGCGTACGTCGTTTGGCGCATTAGCCTCCACCACCTCGGCAACATCGACCATCGTCCCCGCTGTCAGACTCTGCGCTGTCTCAATGGCGTCTAACTGAGCCGCGATCCCATTTCGAAGCGTGAGTGCCAACGCCTTGACGGCTAGGTCAGCAAGTCGCTCGCCGGCCATTACGATCGCTCCCATCGGGCAACCAACGTGCCGTTAACGGTCTCGTATGCATAGCTCTGCATCTGCTTTCTGCACGACTCCACAAGCGGCGCCGACCAAGCCAGAAATGGCCGCCGTCGACTGCCGTAGTTGACCGCGGCCGCGTAGCGCACGTTTCGAAACCCGAACCTGAGAGTCATCGGAGACAGCTTTGTGTCTCCGTCTGCCAACTTGTCTCGTAGCCGTCCAGAGTACAACAGATCGATTGCGCCAACCCCTTCCCTCAGTTTCCGGCGTGCATATCTACTGTCTGCTACTGGCCACCGTCGGGCGAACGATGCATACGATCCGAGACTGCCGCCCTGTGTTGCAATGGCTTCCTGCACCGACTGTCGCATAAGCGGCACTATCCGAGACCAGCACGGGCGCCAATCCTGTGCTGCCTTCTCGGCTGCCCCATCTAGTGCGAGCATCCCCCCTAGAGGCGGATCGATCGCAATGGTCATCGTCCAATTGCCCGAATAACTCCTTGGACCGGGCTTGCGCGGGCGGCCCATTAGAAGGCCCCGCTTTGATCGTCTGGATCTCGCTCAAATTCAGGCGAAAGATAGTCGTCTGCTGTCATGTCGACATTCGCGCCGCGGCAGAAGCTCTTCTCTGTCCCGATGCTTCCAGCCGAGAGCAGGGCGCCGTAGTCCTGCGGGCTGCGACGGATGTTAACGGTCAGTGCTCGGAATGACTCTCTGAGATCCTTGCCGTCCTGGTTGGCGCCGTCGCCGCCAGCGCTCGCGTAGGCCATCCGTGTCATGCCCTCTGCGTAATCGCAGACCCACGCGCGGACAATTTTGCCTGGATTTGTCAACGAGCTGGCCGGGGCCGTAATGCCAGCAGCGCCGAGAGACCCAAGTATCATCGCCTCAGCTTCGTCGACCCAGGCATCGACTTGCGTCGACGACGGCTTGGTCGTAGCCGAGATCGATCGACCTGGGATCCGCGCTTGCACATCGGCATATGAGGCGTACGTTCCCACGCGCTAACCCCTCCTGCCCTTGCGATAACGCCGAATCTCTACGATCGGAGCCGGAGGAGCGACGACAGCAGGCGCGGTCATAGGCGGATCCGATACAACACGGACATCGACCTGGCCATCGTCGAGACCGATGCCGATCGGCAGCAACTCAAACCTAGTCCACAATTTTTCCGACAGCTGTAGAATCGGCTGGCCCGGCGCACCGCGATCGCGCATCTCGAGCCTGAGCCCCTTAGATCTGATCTCGTAGTGCACTGGTACCTCCAAAAAACGGGGCGAGCCGAGGGCGCCCGCCCCACCATAAGACAAATACTACTAAGCCACCTTCACGATACGCTGCCAGCGGCCCGGCTTTGCGATGCCTCTCATGCGGACCTTGTACGAATAGACTTCTTTCGAGAACGCAGTGTCGCCGTCTTCGAGGGACTCGAACGTCACAGGCTCGCGCTCTTGCAGAATCAGACCGCGGACCGGAAGGTCTTTGATCCCAACGTAATATTCAGCGGCGCTCGTAGCGGTCAGCAGCGGCTCGGTGATGATCTCGACCTGCATGCCGCTGAATTGCACGTTGCTGGTGTTCGCGACGACGCCAGCAGTAACGGCTTCAGAGATCGGCTTGCTGAGCGCAGGCGGAGCCAACACATAGATTGATTTGAACCCACGGTTGCAAGGCTTCCCTGCTTCGTCCAGCATGTTTGACAGCGCCGCAATGCTCGCGCCGATATCGGTCTGAGCGTTGGCGGTGCTGCTGCCGCTGTACGAAACCAGGTTGCTTTGCACGCCGCTGCTTCCGCGCGCCGGATGCGTCGCTGAAAACAGAGCGTTTGAGTCATAGCTCTCGTAAGTCGTGCCGTTAACGAGCACCTCAACTAGCATCTCGTCCCAGTATTGCACAGCCCTTCGAGCAAGGTCCTGGATGCGGATTGCAATGCCGCCGGTCTTCTCGTCAGCGAGATCGTCGCGCTTGACCTGGATACCACCAGTATATTTCTTGTTGATCGCCTCGAACGACGCTTCAGACAAACCGTCAAATTGAACTTCACCCAGGAACTCGCTCACGCCCTGCACGTCACCGAGCCATGCGAGATTCTCGCGATCGCCATCGCTGCTGAGATAGGTTGCGATCGACGGCAGCAGCAGAGGGCTGTTCGCCATGAGCGCTTCGATAAATACGTTTCTCAACCCACGCTGTAGTTGGATTGGATTTGCAAGGATTGACATTTTCTCTTCTCCGTCCTTTCTTTTTTTCTACTAGTTTGCGCCAGCGCAAACGCACACATCAGCGGCGGCGTCAGCACAACCGACGATGGTCATGTCGCCCGTGTTTTGTCCAAACACACAGGCATGCGTGCAAGTCGAATTGCACGCAGTGTTTGCGAGAGCCACAACAGCCCAGCCAAGCGCGCCGGTGCCGGTCGATTTTGGCAGCACGGCGCCGAAATCGAAGCTAACAACGCCAGTAGTCGACGACAGCGCGAGAGCATCGTTGGAGATCGTGATCTCAAAGTCCTCGCTGTTTTCGGCGACCGACAGCTTATTGTTCGCGCTCTGGTCAATCGTCAGGCCGTCGCTCAGAGCAATCGAGTCAGTCACGGAAACGCGACCAGTCACCTTCACGTCGGAACCAGCTGGCTCAAGGTGCAGATCTCCGGCGCCGGTATTAATGTGTGCGTCGGTTTGGTCGTGGGCGATCGAAACGTACTGCGCGACGGTGGTCGCATCGGCAGACTGGACCCACAACGTCGGGTTAGCCTGGTCGGCATGAGTAAAATCAGTTGCCATGTCGGCCTTCTGACAGACGATCAACCCCTCGCTATCAGCGCCAAGGCCAATAACAAACGAGTCAGGAGTCTGGCTAGTGTCGTACTCGAAACATGCATCAGCACTCGTGCCGTAGCAGGTCTTGAGCTGATCGACTTGCGTCGAGTAGCCGCTGAGCAACAGACCCTCGACACCGTCAGTAGTATCGACAGTGAGCAGATCGAGAGTGCCAGTCGACCCGACAAGGAGAGCAGTACTGTCGTTGTCGTGCAAAACAATCGACGAATTAGTATCGCTTAGAGTAATGGCGCCGGCGCCGCCGGCAACGGTGAGGTCTCCAGTCAGCGACATCGGGTCAGCAGTCGAATATACGCGGCTCGGCAGATACGAAGCGACAAAAATCCAACCCTCCGTCGACGACACCACCTCCAACAAAATCCCGGCAACGGGCTCATTGGCGCCAGGCGTCTCGTCAAAGGTTTGATCATCTGACGCGTACATGATGTCTGCAACGCTAGTGATCGCGATTGACGTCGCCTTAAATTTGAAAACGCCTGACTGTACTTCGACCCAATAGGTACCAGACGCCGCGGCAATCACGGTCTTGACCGCGACGCCAACAACGCCGTTATTGCTCGCGCTCGCCTCGGCGGCGTGAGCATAGCCGGCGCTGTCGATCATGACCAAGCCACCAGCATAGACGGTATGAGACGCCTTGACTTTGTAGGTCTTGATGTCGCCCAAGCTCTTGCTCGACGTCTGTCTGGCGGCAGACAGGGCGCCAGCGGAAACGTCGCCGGCGAACAAGATCACGAACAGCGCAGCAACGAACCCAACAAGCTTTCGCCACGCGTCGCGGCTCATGATTCTGCCATCGCTCATCTCGACCTGCCCGTCCGCGCGAACGCCGCGAACGTCGTCGATCTTTGCAATGCGGTCAGCAGACGTGCCGAGCCAACGAGCAACCTGCTCCTCGCCATCCGACGCGACGGCATTCGCGCTGACGACCGCGACGACGCTAGCTCGCTCGGCGCGCACGACGACCGGGAACGCGGCAAGCGCAGCCTCGAAACCTGCAACGTTGTCGCCGTATGCTTCACCCAGTTTCTGCATGCTCTCCATCATCGCGGGAGTGACCTTTCCGGCGGCCTGCGCCAGTGCCAGCGCGTTGTCCCGCTGTGCGGCTCTGACAGCAGCGAGCGTGGCCCTGAGCACGTCAGCTTCTGCGCGCGCTGAGACCAGCTCGCGCTCCTTCACTTCCTGGTTGCCGACATCAGCAGTGCCGGCGACGGTCGGATTCAATGACATTTCTCTCTCCTCTGCGCCGGCTCCCGGCGCTACGGTTGCAACAACACCATGCAGCAGCGACAATGCTCCCGCATGCTCGGTCCCAATAGCCATAGTGGCGGCTCCCGGCGCGGAAAAGGGGAGAACACGCCGGGCAGCGCTGAGATGTGCTTGCTCAGCAGAGCAAACACCATCGGTCAGGCCAATCTTATTCGCTTCCTCGCCAAGCCAGACTTGTCCTGTGGCCATTGCTCGCGCTGCATCGATTGATATTCCGCGACCAGAAGCAACAGCAGAAACGAACAGATCATTATACGCTTCCACACCTCGGCGAACGTCGGCGATCTGATCGTCGGTTACCGGAGCGCCGGGAACACCGGCCCCCTTTAGCGGACCACTAGCGACAACGTGGACGACTATCCCCTCGTTGGCCGCGGCACGAGACGAGTCTTCGACGACACTATAGACTCCGATCGATCCGACCTCTGCAGACGGACAAGCGGTCACAGTGTCTGCCTGCGCAGCAAGCCAATACGCGGCTGACGCGCCAAGATCCGACACGTGAGCGGCAACAGGCTTAGCCGACCTTGCGGCATACACTCGCTCGGCCGCCTCAGCAACACCCGACACGGTTCCGCCGGGACTATCTACGTCGAGCATAATCGACGCAACATCCGAGTCAGATGCAGCGAGATCGATTGCCGCCCCGATGTCAGCAGCAGCAGCGTGTTCGATGCCGAAATATCTCAGCAGCGCCGACGCGGTTTTCAAGATCGGGCCCTTCACGGAAACGTGTGCTACGCCATCTCTCACAGAATAAGGTTCGAGCTCGGCAGCTGTCGGAGGACGGTATGCCGCTTTGGCCGCAGCTGATACGTCAAGACTCCTAACTGTCGCGAGCAAGTCCGAAATCGCGCGTTGATCAATCGCCCAAATTTCACTAGACAAACCCATTACAGGATCGCTGCTCATTGGTCCTCCTCGACGTAATCTGACTCGTCGTCTACTTCTGGTTCTACTGCGTCAATCGGATCTTGATCCGTGATTCGATCGCGCTCGTCGGGCACCAGCTCTACTGGTGCGCGGCCCGGAAGCTCGGTCTCTGCATCGAACGGATCGAATTCGAGCGCTTCTCTTATCGCTGACTCGAGCCGCGCATCACGGCGAACGAGACCGACATTCGCAGCATTTATTAAGATTGGGATCCTGTCCTGCCATGGAGCGGTCGGCAAATTCCGCGCTTCGAGGCTCGGCATACTAACGCCTACACCATAATTCAGCTCGACGATGCGTCGGACCGGAGACCAGCCGTCACACCCCAAGTTCCAGCCGCGTTCGAGGAATCTGGCGTGTGCTTTCTCGGCCAAGTGATATTGACCCTGCTGCGTCGCGCCTAGCGCGTATGATCCGCCTCCTCCCTGCAGGCCCAGCAGCATGAACCCGGCTGACACGTTGTAGGCAATCTCTGCATTACATGCAGCAATCGCAGCCTCGACGTTACTGCCAGAGGAGGTCGTCGCACCCTGCCACGAGAAAGTCCAGCCGCTGTCGAACACGGCATATCCGCGTTGATTCGAGCGCATCTCTTCGAGCACTGCCTCGACGGCGCGGACGTCGTCGTCTGTCGCATCTTCGCTGGCAATCGCAACTGGCGTCGGCACGGCGAGGCGCTCATGCTTGATGGCGGCGATGGCCTGAAACGCCATTTTCATTTTCCATGCACCGTACGCGCTGCGCAACACCGCCATGCCCTCATAGTTCGCGGCGTCCTGGTCCCATGTCCAGCGCAGGATTCTGTCCGCGGCGATAGTCCGCCAACCAGGCGTTTCTCCGTCAGACCCTTGGACATGCTGCACGACCGCCGCGATTCGTGCCGGATCTGACGTATCCTGCTCCCAACCGTACACGGACCACGGCGCAATCTGATGCAAGCCGGTCGGCACTATGCCAACCCCCCCGCCAGGATGCAACGCGAATCTATCTCGAGACACCGCTGCTGCATCGTCGGTCATCTCGACAAGCGCGAACCCGCACGACCCATAGTCGAGTATGATTCGCTTGAGTATATCAAGCCACGGCAGACGGTCGACGAATGCCCATTGGCAGAACGCTGCAATTTCTCGGTCGAGCGGAGAATCAGACGCCGGTCGAAATCGCCACGCAGCAGACAGCAACGGAGAGTAGATTGCGGCCAGGCTCTGTCTGACGTGGGCATCGCGCAACATTTTCTGCGCTATCCCTAGCGTGCCAGACGAGCCGTACCATTTCGAGCCGCGGCAATCGGCATTTTGGTCGACGCCGGAAACGTACCCGGTTACGATCCGCGTTCCGGCACCAGATACCCTCCGCGATCGAGCCGCATCGGACGCGCTGTCCGACCTGGCAGATGCGGCCCTGACGGCAGCCAGACGCGTGCCTAGCGCGGGGGAAATTGCGGCAACTCGGTTCTCGCCGACGCCTAAAGCGCGTCTAAGAGTCGTCATAGCTATACCCATTCCTTTAGTCTTAGCACGCTTTGTAGTCAAATGTCAAGAGATATCTCACCAGGAATTTTCCCCTGTGTTGCCGAAAATTTTGCTTTGACCGCGGGCGCGCGCCACGACCGTCGCAGGCCGTGTGCCGCTGCGGCGCACCCTCTCGGCGATCGACGATTGTCCCCTCCGCTCGCGCTCGGACAGGCGCGTCAGCATGTAGCACGCGCACGCCAGGGCTTGCGTGATATCCCGGTGCATGATCTCGCGATTTCGATCTCTAACCTTCGCCCGATCATCGCCACGCACCACCATCGCTAGACCCTTGACCTCCTCGATTATTTCCGTCGAGTATGGCAACGAGATAGTGCCCATCATGATACGCTCGATCAATAGATCCCATCCGTCATCATTGCTACCGTCTCGCCCACCTGTCCACGTTCTCAACTTCCTGCGCCACGGTTGCGTTCCGTTGCGCAGCTCGCGCAACATAAGCGATGGCCACAGGTATTCCGGATCGCGAGACACCCCCGCCTTGGCGTCGATCGCGAAATCGACTAGTCCGGGATAGAGCGGGAGCACTGTCTCTAACGCGTACTGCACCCGATCTGCCGGCACAAGCTTACCGCAATTGTGACCGGGCCACCAATACTCGAGATGCGATAGCGTCACTCGCTCCCACGGTTTCTTCTCGCCAGCGTCGGAGCCATCATGCGCGTCTTCGGTCAATATAACAAGTGACGTTTTCTCGACCGTCGTCGACGTATCGAGGAAGCCGACTGCCCGCGCTCCGACAATATCATCTGCGTTGACGAGATCTCGCGACATCACTCGCTTCAAGTCTGCAATTGTAATCACGTCTTGTCCCTTCCTCGTCCACCGCCCGCCCATTTCTGCCTCGACATAATGCTGCGTCGAAGGAAGCTTCCCGAATACGTCAGTGACTGCGGACGTTACGCGCGCCGACTTGCGCGGATTCAACTCCCTGCCCCACTTTTCCGGCGTGAACAGATGATAGTTTTGGTGTGGCGTCGTTGATATCTCCTCAACGAGCTCGTGGAGCCAGTCTTTCTCCGTCCCATTCAGCGTACCACACGCACTCGCAATGATAAGCCGCGGCCACCATTCTTCGATATGACCTCCGCATTGCGCGCATGTCTTAGGCAATGGCTCGGTGCGTGCGGCTACGTCTTCGGGTGTTAGTTGCACACATCCGCGCGGACACTCAACTCCGCGCATCGCGTTAATTGACGGCAGTAGGGCGGTGAGCGATCGCGCCTCGACATCGCGCGCCTCGTCTACCAACAAGCGTCGGCGCCGACGCCCGGTCAACGATCGATGAGAGGAGGTAAGCACCTCAAGCCTAGACCGCGTAGATTGACAGTGAACTTGGGGCGGCGAGCCGTAGACACTCATTCGTTTGCGCAGCGCCGCGCTCTGCTCTATCGCCGGAAGCCACGTCTCGTTGAAAACCTGCGTCCCCTGATCTTCAGACGCCCACAGCGCGGCCTGGCTGTCGTTCCTGCCGAGTGCGAGATGCGCCAGCGAATATGCAGCCATATTGAGTGTCTTTCCGTCACCGCGATCGAGATTCAAAATCGTAACCAGAATCGGCTCTGCGTCGAGCCCGCCGCATTCGCACGCTGTCGTTGTGTTGTCGTGCGCGGTCTCTACGATCTGTCCGACGAGCTCGAGACAAGACGCGCACGCCGGGCGATCGCGCGGGCGCCACAACTTGAACCCATCGGCCGGCAGGAAAAATTGATCGCGAACCCATTCCCGACCCGAGAGGCTCCACCTAGCACCGTCACGAGTGCGAACGTGACGCTCGCAAAACGAGACCATTTCCGCTAGCGTTGGCAACTATAGCGACTCCTCATCCGAATCGTCACACCGATCGGCCACACGCAATGCCTCGAGCCAGCGTTGATATTGCCTCGACATCGCGACCTGTATCCGTTCTTCTTCAACGGTAAGCGACCTGGCGTCAAACTCGGTCAGTCTGCGATGCAGCTCTGTCGCACGCATAGCGATTAGCGACTTGGTCGCAGCGGCCGACAACGGAGAGTCGGCAACGAGGCTAGCGCAATGTGCCCGATCCGAGTCCGACCATTCCGTCGTCTCGACTGGGCCAGGATCTGTCTCCTCTCGTGGCTTCCTCATCGAGTATCTACCGCGCTTTTTCCCTTCTTGATCCATCTCGTAGCTTCTCCTTCCTGCCGCTATCCGTTTCGTATCTCCGGCCAATCGCAAATCGCAAATCGCGAAAACCACGATCTTCGCCTAATTGCAGTACGACAAAACCACGAAATACCCGTTTTTTACCAAATCTTTGCAAGTCGTT
>Ga0315274_10001480_pt1 | contig 36017 bp, 40 predicted proteins | sample YL17G02_20_MG_FD_203700 | JGI IMG/M metagenome (GOLD analysis project Ga0315274, IMG submission 203700) | Sediment microbial communities from Yellowstone Lake, YNP, Wyoming, USA - YL17G02_20 | ecosystem: Environmental > Aquatic > Freshwater > Lake > Sediment | place: USA: Wyoming | collected...
GAATGACCATCCCCTTCAACTATCCCTCTTCCCAAAGAGACTGTGTCGTAATCATGAGGGAGGGTAGATTCCGGCGGGACAGGCGGTCAAGCTCCTCAGCTTTAGGATGCGGTCGTTTAACGTTATAGGTAATCGGTCTTCTTAGAAATTGGATTCTTTTCATGGGCTTGGAGCCCCGAAACTGAGCAATGAGAGGTTTCCGCCCTAAAGCTTCGTCACCCGACCGCCTATCCCGTGTTGCAACGAAAGTAGTTTCTTGTTGATTGTGACACAGTCTCAAAGGGGAGAGGGATGGGGTGAGGGGAAGGAGAGAATGTGGAATCTGAAGGCTCGGTAAATGAAAAAGGGAGGGGATTAGTCTTCATTATTTCAGCCCCTTCCGGTACAGGGAAGACGACTTTGGTGAGGAGGGTAATGGAGCAATTACCAAACTTGCGTTTTTCTGTTTCCTATACCACCCGTCCTCCACGAGCCAATGAGCGCGAGGGAGAAGACTATCATTTTGTTTCTCCCTCTGTCTTTCAGAAGATGGTGGAGGGAGGTGAATTTTTAGAGTGGGCAGAAGTATTGGGGAACTTCTATGGGACGGCTCGGGTGAATGTAAAAGCCTTGGAATCAGAAGGGATTGACCTGATTCTGGACATTGACACCCAGGGAGCCAAGAAAGTGATGGAGAAGGTCGACCATTCCGTATTGATCTACATCCTTCCTCCTTCCCTGGAGGTCCTTGGAGACCGATTGGTAAAAAGAGGTCTCGACTCACCTGAAATGATTCATTTCCGTTTGGCAAATGCAAGAGGAGACATGGAGGAGGCCCATTGGTACCATTACCTTATCGTCAATGAAAGGATCGAAGACGCCGTTGGGAAGTTGAAAGCGATCATCATCGCTGAACGATGTCGAAAGAAGAAGTTCGTTGTCGAGGCAACAAAAGGAGAATAGGAGGAATGTCATGGCGAGAATTACTGTAGAGGATTGCCTGAAAAGAGTGGACAGCCGGTTTGAACTGGTCATCTTGGCAGCGAGAAGGGCGAAGATGTTGATGAAAGGTGCCACCCCTTTGGTGGAGACGAGTAACCGGTCCATTGTGAGTGCCCTTCGGGAAGTGGCTTCCGGAAAAGTGAAGTTTCTCCATCCCAAGGAGAAGAAAAAACAGAGCGAACTTTCTTCTGATGAACCATGAAGACAGGTCTCAAGGAGATGAAAGGAGTGGAGGAAACTCAGGGGACCGGTTTGATCGCAGACCCTATCTACCACTACATCGTGATGACCGACCGCGTGGAAGGAGAGAAGACGGAAAGGGATGTGATCGACGCCCCGTGGGTTCAACGACTCCGTCGCATCTTTCAACTTCAGAGCGCTCGCTGGGTGTATCCCTCTGCAGAGCATACCCGGTTTCAGCATTCCCTCGGTACCATGCATGTGGCAGGTGCCTTCTCAGAGCAACTTTATCCATCCCTGTCCCGCATTGACCCTACAGAACTACCCTCCTCTTTTTACATCGAAGAACTACTGCGGCTCGCCGGCCTATTGCACGATATCGGACATGGCCCCTTTTGCCATTTCTTTGATGAACAATATCTTTCTCGCTTTGGGACGAATCATGAAGAGATCGGTCAGCACATCATTCGAGAAAATATTTCCCCCATTTTGAAGAAAATTCGGCGAAGCCCCCATGGCCCATTCAGGAAAGAAGAGGTCCTTGACGCGGAGCAGGTTGCCTTCCTCATCAAAAGACCGCTGAAGAAAGAGGAACGAAAGCATCCGAGGTGGTTAAACTTACTCCAACAACTCTTCCGAGGAATCTTCACCTTTGACAATATCGATTACGTGTTGCGGGATGCCTATATGACCGGAGTTTCCGTGGGCCCAATTGATTGGAGGCGGCTCCTCCACTACACCTCCTATCACAAGGAGGGATTGATTCTGGATAAAAGAGGCCTGGATGCATTGGCCATGTTTCTGAATGCGCGCCTCTATCTTTTTTCCAATGTTTATTATCATCGCACCACCCGATCCATCGATCTTCAACTCCAAGAAATTTTTAAAGAGACAATGGAGATTCTTTGTCCATTTCATCCCTTAGAAGAAATAGACCGCTACCTTTCACTGACAGACTGGTTTCTGATGGAAAAAGTGCTGGAGTGGAAGAAATCTTCTTCGGCACGGGAAAGACGCTTGGGGGAAAAGTGGGCGGAGGTCCTTTCAAGAAAATTAAGATGGAGCAGCGTTTTCGAGGAGAAACTGACCCTTCGAGAGATGGAGCCTGGGCGACCATTTTTTTTGACCCCCGGAGAAGTGAAGCAGAGAATGGGGTCTTTCTTGCCCAAGCGCTTAAAACGGATCGAATTCCATATCGATATGGCTCATCATGACCCCAGACCGCTTAATCCTTGGCATGAGTCAGAAGGAGCGACGCTTCTCATCTATGACTCGGGGTCCAAAAGAATCTCGAGGGAACCCCTCAGGAGGTTATTCCAATATATCCCGGCAAAAGTAGCCATTTGTAGGGTCTACACCTCCAGCCATCGTTACGATCGGGAACTGAGCCAAGCCGCAAGGCGAGCCCTCGCTTCAGAAGGATACCTGGAGGCTTTTGAGACGAATGTATGAACTCTGTTGCGACATTGAAGTGAAGTACCCTGCAGCAGAGCTGCGGGGCATCTAATTCTCTAAAAAACTTTCCTCCCCCTTGATGGGGGAGGATTAAGGTGGGGGTGATGATTAGATCATTTCCCCCTCACCCTAACCCTCTCCCCCCAGGGGAGAGGGTATGCCATTCATCCCCCCCAGCTCTGCTGGGGGGGATGAATGGCATATTTTGATAAAGATGGGGCGCTCCTCGCCTTATCGGTGGTGACATCAACAGGAGTGGGAGTGGATCATCTTGTCTTGTCGCAGAGGCCATGTTATCATTATTGAAATGACTCACTCTGTAATCATCTTCGAAGGTGTGACTGATATAAAGATTCGATAAAGGTGGAAAGGGTGTACAACGTGGAAAAGAATGGATATCAGAAGCAGGTGATGGAGATCTATCAGTTTATTAACGACCATCTTTACTTCAATCGTCCGGATATAGAAATAAAAGGGGAAAGATACAATTCAGCAATCCTTTTTAGCCTTTTAACCGCACTGAATAGGGGAAAGGAATTGATCATAGGGGAACCAGGGTTGGGAAAGACAACCTCTGCAGAATTTATCTGCTCGTTAATCTACCAATTTCCCCTTGGCGTGATTTGGGGCAGTGAGGTTTCAGGGCACCCGGAACAGACAGAGGAGAAAATTATTGGCAGGCCGGATTTGGGCAAGCTGAATCGAGGCGAAGAGGATGTGGTATGGACCAATTTTTCACAAATCCCAGTGAAGATTGTGGACGAGATCAACCGCCTCCCGGAAACCAAACAGAGTATGATCCTCGACGGAGTGGACCGAGGGAACTGGGAGTATCTCAACGAAATGATCATTAACGATGAGTATTGTCTCTTCGCCACCGCCAATTATCAAGATGGAGGAACCAATACGATCATTGCCCCATTGGTGGATCGGTTCGATGCAATGGTGGAATCGAGATATCCAGGCGCTCATCTCGCTTTTCTCATTGGAAAGGCGAAACGAAAGGATCATATCTTGAGACATCCAAAGTATGAAAAGGACCTTTACCGCGTCCTCAAATCGAAGATCGCCTATGAGAAGAAAATCCCAAAGGTGGAAGAGATTTGCAACGCCTTCGGGGAATATGTTTATGAGGCATTGGGGATCAAGTCACTCCAAAGACAGGACCGCGACCGGATCCGAGATGAAATGGAAAGTTTAGATATGGACCTGGATGCGAGTGCATTTACTCGAATGCTTCTTGCGGAATTTTCTTTCTGCGAGCGTTATGGACAGAAACGAGTTGTAGAAAATTGTGAGGAGGGATGTCACTATACCGGATATCTCTGCCACGACATCAAAAATTGCGCCTCGAATCGACTGCCGACCTCTATCAAACAACATACCCAAGGATTGGCCTGGCTATTGGGAGATTCTGAAATCGATATCGAACATGTCAAATCGGTCATTCCCTACACGTTGGCCCATCGTGTCCAATGGAAAGATGAGATCTTTTCTCAGAGGGAGAGAGCAAAGAGGGATGACCCGTTTCCTATCTTCCTCGCGAAGGAAGCGGTGAGAATGGTATCTCAGAGATTTCGAGAACAGAGTGAACATCTCAAAGATGCCCTGGCCATCGGTTCGAGGATTTTTCAAGGCGAGCACTTGGAACCACTGGAAGGGGATCACCCTGTCTATGTGGAAATTAAAAAAGACATTGATGCTCGACGAACCTGAGGAAAGAATTTAGGGGAACTGAAGCAAGAACCTTCACCGAGTTTTCCTGTCGATCAAATTCCTTTCTCTCGCAAGCGGAGTATTTAAAGATGAAGACATCCCTCTCACAGAAGAAGGGTTCAACAGGCCAGCTGGATGCAGGGGGTCGGGGAGCCACCAACCCTTTTGAAGAATTCAAGGGCTTCACCTATCAAAAGGCGGACTTTCCTTTGGACCAAATCGTTCAATTCACTGAGGGGGTCATGGATCAGATCCGTCACGGATATGAAAAACTCTTGGAAGAGGAGGCAAAGGAACTCGTCTGGATGGTGCAATACAATACCATTATCAAGGCTTATGAGGTGGCGGAGAAATACGTCAGGGAAATCGATTATTCAGCCGAGGATATTGAGGATTTCTGTTTTGCATTAGAGAACACCCAAAAGATCCCCTACCTGATTCCAGGGCCGGCGGGGGTCTATATTTCTGCCCTGTGTAATTACGCGAAGGAGCAAGAGATTTCATTGAAACTCTCCGAACTCAAAACGGAGATCAATCTCATTGGCTTCCGACTTCCGAAAGGGAAGCGATTGGTGATCGAAGGAGATGCCGGTGATTTCACGGGCATCAGCCTCGAGGGTGGAGAGTTGGTTGTCGAGGGGAATGCCAAGAACTGGACTGGAGCAGGGATGAGATGTGGGAAGATTTTGATCAGAAAGAACATCGGCCTCCATACCGGTGAATGGATGATGGGGGGAGAGATTTATGTTGGGGGAAGAGTGAGAGGATTAGGAAATATCGTTGAAGGGAAGGTCTTCGAAAGGGATAAACTGGTTTACCCCGGAAAGATACGCCATCCCAACCTCTATTATTAAAAGTGAGAATGGAAGAAGAGAGTATCCAAGCGATTATCGAAGAGATTTGGCCCCGGTTGAGGAAAAAGCATCTCTATCCCGAAATCCCGATGCCCAAGGCAGAGGAGTTCGCGAGCGCTGTCGGGGCTGACGCCGAACAGAACGAAGGCGTGGGATTGGAGATGAAACAGAAGCAAATGTCCGTCAATTCCTCTTTCCTTTTCCGAATGAAAGATAAGATGCCAGTGGAAAAAGTAATCGAAGCCCTCCTCGATCACGGCATTACCCATTATACCTTCTGCCCATGGGATTTCCATACACATCTCATGCTTTATGCCGAGGCCAAGAAGGTCATGGGTGATAAGGAATTGGCCAAACAGGCAGCGAATTACTTCATCGATGTCATTGCTGACACGCACTGTGTAAAGAAGAGGCTGACGGAAATCCCTGAACTTCACCGATATCTAAAAAAGGGAGTGGTCGAGGAAGTGATCGCTTCCCTTTACCAACGGATTTGGGGAATCGATTTGGGAATCCCTCATTCCGGAGGAAGTGGGAAAGGGCATGAGGAGGTTGTGCGACGATTGGCACGAATCCCCTATTTAGATCGGTCACGTTGGCCGGGGAGTATTCAAAAGTTTGCCCGTTTCCTCAAACCCCTTCTTACTGTAGAACAGAAGGAAAAGGACTCTAAAAGTGGGAAGGGAAACTCTAACCCTCAAGGTGAACACGATCTGAACCACTATTCCTATGAAGAAATCGATCAAGGGCTTCGAGATTATGCTAAGAAGACGATGGCATTGGCTGAATTTAGGGAGGTCGTTGAGGACTTCTCTGATGATTTGAAAGAGGCGGGTTACGGAATGGAAGGGGGCATGGGGCGAGGACGAGGTGCCCCTATTGACGCGGATGTCCTTTTCTATATGAAGCTGGCGGAGAATTATTCCATCCCGTTGAAGAAGGTCCCTTTGGAGGAGAAAGGGTCCTTGCATCCCCATTCTCATTCTCCTTGGGAAATTGGGTCGCCTTTTCAAGATGTAGATATATGGACTAGTTTCGGTAAGATTCTACCAGGGGTCACTCAGATTTGGAAGAAAAAGGAAGGGAAAGGAAGAGGAAAGGTCGAAGAGACTCCAGATTGCTTAATCGCTATCGATTCCTCGGGAAGTATGATCAATCCTCGAAAGAGTCTCTCCTATGCAGTTCTAGGAGCGGCCTGCGCAGCAAATGCTTATCTCCGAAACGATTCAAAAGTAGCCATCTACAATTTTAGCGATGCCCCCATGGGTGGAAAGGATATCTTGAGCTACACGAATCGAAAGGATGAAATCTATCGGGTTCTCTGTAAATATTTTGGAGGCGGGACGGCGCTTGATTTGGAGGATTTGGTACCGCTCATCCAAGGGAGAGAAAACCTGGATCTCTTCATCATTACCGACATGAAAATTACGAACCTGGAGGCATTGATTGGGTTTTTTTGGCAAATTCAAAATCGGATTACAGCGGTCCATATTGGAGATAACCCTTATGCCGCCAGATTTGAAAAGGCTGTGGAGAAAAAGAGGAACATCAATATCTTTACGGTAAAAAAGAAGGAAGACATCCCCCACATTGTTCTCGGAAGGATAGGTGAATACTTCAATCCGACCCACAAGGGTCGATAGGGAATTTCATAAAAATCCTTGACTCATTTGCGTCGAATCTTGTAAGCTATTTTTTGACCGTTTTCTGTCCTTCGATGAGAGGGGGAGAAAAGAGCCTTTGGTCGGTCCACTTTTTTAATCGGGTTATTTGATGAACCAAGAGATACTAGAGGCACGATATACCCACAAAGAGATTGTCCGAAAATACAATTGGATCGCCCCCATCTATGATCTGTTTGGGATTTTGATGGAGTCGAAAGCACGTCAGCGAGCATTGGAGATGGCTGCCATCCAGAACGGGGAGAAAATTCTCGAAGTTGCTTTTGGGACCGGTCTCAATTTTGTGGAGATACTAAAGAGAAATCACTGTGGTTGGGTGAATGGGATCGATGTGTCGATGAAGATGTTGGAGAGAACGAAAAAAAGAATTTCAAAGACCGGACAAAAAAACTTTTCGCTCTACCTCTGCGATTGTCGGCATCTCCCTTTTGAGGACGGAGCGTTTGATGTGTTGATGAATCAATATCTGTTGGACATCCTTCCTGTCGAAGATTTCATTCCTATCCTTTCAGAATTTAAAAGGGTCCTTAAAACTGGAGGTAGAATTGTACTGGTTAATATGACAAAAGGGGAGAGATGGGTAAATCAAGTTTACGAAGAGATTTACAAATTGAAGCCCCCTCTTTTAGCAGGATGTAGGGGTGTCATGGCACAACCATTTCTGGAAGAGATTGGGTTTAAAAAATTTCAAAGGGAATTTGTATCCCAACTGGGATTCCCATCGGAAGTTGTGCGGGGAATTAAGGAAAAGAAAGTGGGGTAGAAGATCTTTAGTAACTGTTTAAAAACATTAAAATTTTAATTGACTAAAGATTAGGCATTTTGCTAAAAATTTGGAGAATACGGCATTTGAAGATTGGAAGTTTCAAGTTATCAACAGGGTTTTCACAAAAAATGTGGGGAAAATAGCTAACTTTTTGAATTTGTTTAATAAATTCAAAAGCGATCAGTTAGAGGAGGGTCATAACTGATCCCAATCAGTACACCAAATGGGGGTGAAAAAAGGAGGTGATATGGTTTGATGTACTGACCAATTAAAATATAATACACAAAAATAAAAAAACCAACAATCAAAATAAACCATTGGCACAAGATTTGCTGAAGCCATCCTTTTTATGATGAAACGAATTCTCCTCATTTTATTATTCTTATCTGCTGCAGAACTATCTTTCGCAGAGGCCTACAAGTGGGTTGACGAAAAGGGAGTTTTCCACTTCACCGATGATATCATGCAGATTCCAGAAAAATATCGTTCGACGGTTGAAAAAATCGGACTCCCGGAAGAAAAAGTTGAGACGAAAGTGGAGGGTAAATCACCGCCTAAGGGTAAAGAGGATTCGTATAAGGATCGATTTGGAAGAGGGGAGGAGTTCTGGAGGGTTCATGCAGAAGATTGGAGGAAGAGATTAAGGACCTCCCAGGAAAGACTGGATAACCTGAGAATTAAGTATAATGAATTGACTGAAAAATCTAATGACTCGAAAAGCTCGATTGAAAGAGCAAATCTTCGTAAGGAAAGAGACCAGATAAAAAACGAAATTGATCAATGTAAGAATCAAATTGAAGAAGCGAAGGACATGTTGGAGAAAAAGATTCCTGAAGAAGCTGAACTCGCTAAAGCGAAGCCAGAATGGATAAAATAGTGAAAAAATTTCATAGAGATTTAAAAAAGTATCCACCTCATTAGAATCAATCTAAGATACTGGTAATCCCCTTTTTTTAAAGAAAAATCGTCTCCCTTCCAAACCTCACTGTAGACAATTCGTTGATAATAACTGAATATATTTTAGAAAGTTTATAAACAATAGTGAAATTGGTATTATTCTTGCTTATGGATTCTAAGGATAATAATTATCCGGAAGAGGTAAAAAATTTGTCAAGATTTTCAAGATTAATAGGTTAATGGATCAGAAGTTACTAAATGGCATCAAAAATGCATTTCAATACTCCAAATAAAGGTATTTCTATTATGATTAAATTCACTCAAAATAACCAATCCACTTTACACAAAAAAATGGGTGTTCTTGCCATTGAGCGAAGGAGACATCCGAGATTCAGTACTGAGCTTCCTTTGAATTATTCTCGTGTGGATGGTAAGGAAATTTATGGTGGGATTGTGGCGAATGCAAGTGAAGGTGGTTTTCTTGCCTATTTACCCGAAAGAATGGAAATTGGGGCTATGCTGCAAATAGAAATTTTGTATGTCAAGGGTTTAGAATTAGACGCAATCCAAGCGATTGCAAAAGTGGTGTGGTCTGATTTGCTCGCTAGAGAAAGCTGGGGGGAGCATCGATATGGGCTGCAATTTCAATGTATCGATGAAAAAGATTTTGGTAGATTCATGGCTTTATTGAAAGGATAGAACAGTAACAATATACAACCCTTAATCTCCATCAATTTTCAACTTCCACTTTCTCGTAATATTCCATTTTGAAGGCATTGGATCAAAAGTAAAAATATCTTGATCTTCTTTCAAAAATTATTTAAAACTAATAAGAAAGTGAATCAATCTTGTCCTGGCATAGCCGAGAGGGGAACATAACTCTTCCCTTTTGGTATCGGTGGCTGGAGTCTCCCTTGAGACAACCTGGAGGGAAGAGCGCACTCGGCATCAAAGGATCACCATGCGTGGAACTCATCAGGAAGAAGGGAGATATAGAGTCGTCCTCATTGGCATTGGGGATAACAAGGAAGAAGAAAAAGAGTTCTTTTGTAAGAACCTTTCTGAAAATTATGGCATCTCTTTCCCGCTTTTAAGAAAGATCATTGACCGCTGTCCTATCGTCCTTAAGAGAAACCTCCCTATCAATAAGGCCGAAACCTTGGCAAAGACCCTTAGGTCTTTTGGAGCCATGGTCTCTGTTGAAGAAAAGGAAGATTTTATAGCGATCTTTCTCGAATTTCAGGAAACCGGCCCACATCGGATAGCATTGGAGTCATCCTATCTCCGGAGGACACAAAGTGGAGCATGGAATGTCATTGGAAGAGTAAGAAACATATCTGAAGAAAGTCTGAATGACACTTGGGTCTTAATTCAACTTTTTGACGATCTTGAGGAATTCTTGGCCTTTGAAGAAGCCCCCATTCCCATCAACCCCCTGCCCCCAGGGGAGGCCTCTCCGTTCAAGATAATTTTTGACGGAAATCTTCCTATTCAAAGAGTCTCCATTGCAATCAAAAATTCTTCAGGATACCCACTTCCAGCGGCGGACAGAAGAAGAGAAAGGGAATGGATGGAGGTGGAGACGAAAGACGAAAATGGAATGAAACCCCAGCTCATTGATATTGGCCAGCCTCCAGAAGAAATTTTTATGGAAGAGGGTTCGGACGTTCAAAGGCACAGCCAACAGCCATCTGAACTTGAAACTCCCTTTCCTCTTGTTGAAGGAAGCGGAGAACTTGAAGAGACCTCCGTAGAGAGGGTGTCAGAAACCACAGAGAAGGGTGAAGATATTACATTGAGAGTGTTCGAAGAGAATGAAGACCTAAGAGGGGACGAGTTAGAGATTCCTTTGGACCATGAATCCTCTCAAACACCCACCTTACCTGTAATGGAAGAAGGAAAGGTAGAGGGAATAACTATTTTGCCTGAGTCGGAGGACGGTCATAGCGGTCATCCTGACGTTTTCCAAGAGGCTCTTTTAACTCCCCCTGAATTCGAAGTCGTTCCCCGGTTAAAAGAGGAGATTTCCGAAAGAACTGAAAAAAAGGAGGAGGAAGTCTCTCACCCATTTTCCTGGATAGAGGATTTCAGGAATTCCGTTGAAAACTATTACAGAAAGAACCGTAATATTTTTTCTATTTGGTTTGAAGCGCAGCAAAAGGAGGGCGAATTTGCGAACTTCTATCATTCGCTTTTGACGATATTGACCCATAGCCGGTTTGATCAGATGTGCCTGCCAGAGAAAGCATTGGAAAACACCCAAAAGGTGTTTAAACAAATCCTCCAACCGAATCTGCTTCTCGAAGAAATTCCCCCTCTTGAGGGAACGAAGTTTTCCCCTGGAGAGAATTGGAGAGACCTATTTTATAGGGCCCTTCCCAGACTCCAGCAGGTTGCCAATAACATCTTGGAAAAAGAAAGGTGGGACACCTTGGATTTAATGCGGTTGATTCAAATCATTCCTCACATGGGTGATAAAAACAGCCGAATGGCAATCAGGTGGATCAACGAATTGATTCCTCATCTGGTTGAGATCGATTTTTCGAGTGCTCCAATCTCCATCGGAGAAAATCTTTACAGAGTTGCTTCTCGATTAGGGGTCGTGGATCCCCATTTTGACCATTACCAAGGTAGGAATTCGGCGGGAGACCTCAAGATTCAGTCTTTGGGAAAAACGGCTTTCCCTCAGTTTCCTATGAAGATCGAGGAACCGATGACCTGGGTGGGAATGAAGGAGGAAGAAGGAGGACACTGTTTTTCCACTCAACCCCGATGTGAGGGGTGCCTTTTCGAAACCTTCTGTCCGAAGCTTTATTTTCATTTCAACCCCTCAGGAATAGGAATAAGGGGTCGATAATAATTTGAATTCGGAGGGAGAATACAGATGGAGGGACCAAAGGTTCGCATAGAGAGAAGCAAGTCGCTGTGGGAGTTTAACAGGCTTCCACCTCGAACGAGTGAAACCCATCTTGTGAAAACAGATGGGTAGTCAGGACGTCTCCAAAAGGTGAATAGGGCAACAGTGGAAAAGGAAGAAAAGGGAACAAATCCTCGTGTTGGGATCGTGAATCTTGAAAGAAGGGGTTACCCCAGATTCACGGTCGATTTGCCGATAGAATATTATCAAGTTAATTCGTCTCCCGGCACTACGGGCCGAGTGACCAATGCCAGTGAAGGCGGGTTAATGGTTTACCTCCCAGAGAAGGTGGAGATTGGGCAACATCTCCAATTGAAACTCTTTTTTATTTCAGGTTCTGATTTGAATACCATCGAAATGCTCACGGAGGTGGTTTGGATGGATATCCACTTAGGAAAGGGCAGGGGTGATTATCGGTTTGGAGTCAGGTTTATCGATGTTTCTTCGGAGCATTGGAACAAATTGCAAATGTTTTTGAAAAGTCTTTCAGAATAATTCTACAGCTCCTCCTATTCATCGGTCCCCAAAAAAGTGAATTATTTTTACTCTCTTGTCAAAAAAGGAGCGAAGATTTATAATTGTTTCTAAAGGAGTAGAGAGATGAGTGGAAAAAGTAGCTTTCCTTATCGCAAATACGATCGGAGACCACATCCGCATATTGTCAAGCAAATCTTAGAAGATAATCAATTAATTGAGATGATGAAAGAGGTGCTGATTCAAGAAGGGAGGCCTTGCCCCTTCTGTCATCGGAAATTGAAGGGGGAGCATAAAGAGAGGGAGATTTGGTAAGAGGCTAAAACGAGGAGATTCCGTTTCAAAACAGCAAATCCACAGGTCTTGTCCCATCATACCTTGAGAAATATTTGGTATTAATACAAACGCACTAAATAAAATGATATTCACTCCCATCGTCACCCTCCCCTTGAGGGGGAGGGGCGCGTGGGGGGTAGTATGATTTAATGCGTTGGTATCAGTTTCCTTCCATCAAAATATCTTTGTCTGGAAATTCACGTGTAAAGGAGAATTTAAACGGTTTTACAATAAACATTTGAGCCGCATCATTTACTCCCCCTGTGGGGATGGTAAACGGCAGGGAGAGGATGAAAAACCCTGTGCCGATGATGCCTGCTGCAACCCCAATTGGTCTTGCGATCAATAAATCCATGGCATTCCATTCATCTTTGATTGCATCTTCCTGAGCCAACCCCACCGAACAAAAGCTTCCAATGCTCACCGAAACAGCAAGAAATAAAAATAACGTTTTTTTAAACCCTTTCATAACAATCCCTCCTAAGTGAATGGCCTCTAATTAACCTTAATTTAAAACTATCAGAATTAGTATGAATTGTCAATTCATGAGAATTGTCAAGAGATTTCTTAATGGGAAAATTCAGCCTGCGGAATTCCTGAATTCTTGGGAATAAGAGAGATGGGCGATGATCGAGTAATAATACTTGCATCTAATGAGAGACCTTCATCATCCAAAAAGAAAATTCTTTAATAATGAACAGTTTTAGGATGAGGAAATGAATCTTCATTAAATAGAGGTTGGCTAACAGGCCTTCTTTTGTCCACTCCAGTATGTCTTTGCTCGGTTTATTTGAGTGCGATTTTTGGGGTCGCTGATTCTGGTTCATATATTGATCTCCAAGCCTCCTAGCTCAGAGGAAGATGGAAATAAAGATGAAGATTCCGCTGTGAATATTGGAAATAGAGTCATATGAAAAGGTATGCAACCTTTTTTGCCAAACCAGTAAATTTAGGATAACACAGATAATTTTTTGAAATTTATTAATAATTATTTTATCTCCCAAAAAACATTTTTAGATTTGGTCTTAGAGAGTGACATAGAGTGTTATTCGAATTAAAAATTGTCATTTATGATTCTTTTTCTTTCATTTGGAAGTAGCTTCACAACAGGTTTGATACAACCCTATACTCTCGTTTTTGTTCGTCTTTTTAAGGTGATCGATTAGAGATTCTGCCTAAGTCCGATACAGGAACAGATCTTTCCAACAAAGAAGGCAATTAAAAGCTTGAAAAAATGCTTGACAATTTGCTCAAAAATCGCTATATATCCTCAAAATTCAAGGGGAAATATTGATTTTTGCTGAATCATGGAATGGACATTACTTCTCAATTCTACCTTTGAGCCCTTAAAGGTTGTTACTTGGAAAAAAGCGATTATCATGGTCATGCTCGGCAAAGTAGAAGTAGTCGAAGAATATGAGCGCATTATTCGAGGTGTCAGCTTTGCTTTACGGCTTCCAGCGGTGATTCGACTAAACCGATTTATTAAGAGGAGGACCCCCATTGTCAAATTTTCCCGTCAAAACCTTTACGTTCGGGATAGGGGGAAGTGTCAGTATTGTGGGACCCCTTTTGATCACAAGGAATTAACATATGACCATGTGATTCCACGCTCCAAAGGTGGACAGACCGAATGGACGAATGTCGTTACTTGCTGCATGGCCTGCAATCTAAAAAAGGGAGATAGGACACCTGAAGAAGCAGGGATGTCCCTGATCCGAAGACCCAAGGTCCCCATTTGGATACCTTTGTTGACAATGAGCCTTGGAATCAAAGAGACCCCTGCCCCATGGAAAGATTATCTTTATCTTAATGTGGAGTTGACCTCTTAACTCACTTTTTCGCGATGGACAAATCACCCTTACCGTTAAATATCCTTTTCCGACCATTTTCGATCAATCCTGACAAAGGTGGCGTCGATCATGTCCAACGGATGGGTGTTGACCGGACAAACCCCAGCTTTCTCTCGTATTTCATCAATCCTCTTTACGTGGGGAGCAACGGATGAGATATCTATGGGCTCCATGGAGAATGGACTATATTTTAGGCGAGAAAGAAAGGGGGTGTATCTTTTGTGTGAAACCCAAGAGAAAGAAGGACAAAGAAAACCTCATTCTTTATCAAGGCAAATATGCGTTTGTGATGATGAATAAATTTCCCTATAACAACGGCCATGTGATGGTCGTTCCAAAACGGCACTGTTGCGATTTGGACGAACTGAATGATAACGAACTACAAGAACTTTTCTATCTGATGAAAGTCTCAACACAGGTATTGAAGTCAAGCCTCCATCCCCATGGGTTCAATATTGGAATGAATATTGGGAAAGTGGGAGGGGCTGGAGAGGAACACATCCATTTCCACATCGTCCCTCGATGGATCGGAGATACCAATTTTATGCCGATCTTGGGTGAGACAAAAATAGTTCCGGAATATCTCGAACATACTTATCAGAAACTTTGCTCTGCCTATCTCGTTCTTTTTCAGAAAAACCGAGGTCAGAAAGGAGGGCAACCAAAGTGAAATGGTTGAAGACACTTTTTTGGATGATCGTCTTTATTTTTGCCATCCTTTTCTCCATACAAAACAAGGGCGAGGTGACTCTTCGATTTGGTCTTTATCCCCTGCAGAATGATCAATGGTTCGAGATTCCAAAAGTCCCTCTCTTCTTGGTCATCCTTTGCTCTATTTTGTTGGGAGTGTTGGTTAGCGGGATAGGAGACCTTTACAGGCGCTTTCAACTCAGAGGTGCTCTCCGACAAAATCAAAAAAAAATAGAGAGGCTGGAGAGAGAGATTCAGTCTCTTCGTGGCCTAGATGTGGATCAACCTTCTTTTCTTAAGAAGGATGGCTAACCATTCTAAAAATTTTCCTTGCATTTCAAATTGAATTGTAGTATATTTATTTTGAAAAATGGGTCTGCTGAAAAAGCGGGCTGTGAGCCCGCTTTTTTTTTAAAATGGTCCTTTCCCAAAGGTGGAAGAAATGATGACAAAATCAATCATAGACCAGGTACGCGTCATTGCTGATCTGATTCTTTCGAATGAGGGAATGGAATTGGTGGAGATTGAATATCGGAGGGAAGCAAGGGGGTGGGTCCTTCGTCTCTTTATCGATAAAGAAGGAGGGGTCACCGTTGACGATTGCACCCATATCAGCCAAGAAGTGGGAAGGAGTCTGGATGTGGAGGACTTTATTCTAGTCCCCTACGCATTAGAGATCTCATCCCCAGGTCTCACTCGTCCACTAAAGAACGAAAGAGACTTTATCAAATATCAAAACCATTTGATCAGAGTGAAAACTTTCGATCCCATTGGGAACCGGCGGCAATTCAAGGGTAAACTCTTAGGGATTTCTGAGAAGCGTATTGAAATTGTAGTGGATGGAGGGGTGTACCAGATCCCCCTCTCCAATGTAGCAAAGGCCAATTTGGAAATTGAATTTTATAAAGGGAGAGACTGATTATGCCATCCAATCTCAATTATGTGATCGATCAGGTTGGAAAAGATAAGGGGATTGACCGGAAGGTGATTATCGAAGCGTTAGAACAGGCAGTTCTGACCGCCTCCAGAAAAAAGTACGGACACCAAGGCGAGATTGAAGTCCATTATAATGAGGAGATCGGCGAAATAGAGTTATTTCAATTCAAGCAGGTTGTGGAGGAAGTGGTGAACCCTCCGATCGAGATCTCTCTCGAGGAAGCAAAGGGACTGGACAGTGAGGTTCAAGTCGGAGATAGCCTTGGGGTTAAACTGAATACCGATTTCGGCCGGATTGGTGCCCAAACGGCAAAACAGGTGATCATCCAAAAGGTTCGGGACGCTGAACGTGAGAATGTCTACAATGAATTTAAGGATCGAAAAGGAGACCTAGTCAGCGGAACCGTTCAACGAATGGAGAAAGGAAACATTTATATAAATATTGGGAGGGCAGAAGCTGTTCTTTTTTCGAAGGAACAAATTTCAGGGGAAGTGTACAGGCAGGGGGAACGGCTTCGGGCCTATATTCTCGAGGTGCAGAAGAATTCGAAGGGGCCGCAGATCTTTCTCTCAAGAACCCATCCGGGTTTTCTGATCAAACTGTTCGAAATGGAGGTGCCGGAGATTTCCGAGGGCGTGATCAAGATCATCAGCGCAGCCCGAGAACCTGGCGAGAGGGCAAAGATTTCTGTCTATAGTTCGAATCGCGATGTCGATCCGGTAGGAGCCTGTGTCGGTATGAGGGGCTCGAGGGTTCAGAATGTTGTCCAAGAACTTCGCGGAGAGCGGATCGATATCATCCCCTGGTCTCAAGATCAGGCCAAATACGTCTGTAATGGTCTGGCACCTGCAAAAATCTCCAGGGTTTATATCGATGAAGAAAATCGGCATATGGAAGTGGTCGTCGCAGACGATCAACTCTCTTTGTCGATTGGGAAAAAAGGTCAGAATGTCCGATTGGCATCCAAATTGACGGGTTGGAAGATCGATATCAAGAGCGAGACGAAGATGGAGAAGATCTCTAATGAGATCTTAGAAAGATTCAGGGGCCTCCCACATATCGGGGATGTCGCCAGCCGTATCCTCTATAACGAAGGGTTCCGATCGATTAAAGAGGTTGCGGAGGTAGACCCGGAAGAATTGGCTAAAGTGTTAGAGATAGAGAAGGAAAAAGCCATAGAGATTGTGGAAAGTGCCCATCGGATGATTCAGAAAGAAGAGGGCACGAAGGTTGCCCAAGAAGGGATTCAGGTGACAGGGGACCCTTCCCTTGACCCAGTAGATCAGATAGAAGGGGTGGGGGAGAAAACTGCCGGAATATTGAAAGCCAACGGATTTAAAATCGTTCAAGATATTTTAAGAACAGACGTGGAGAGGCTATCTGCTCTTCCAGGAATTGGTGTCAAGAAAGCGGAAAAACTGATTCAATCAGCCCAGCATTATATCGAAGGAAGTGGGTCATGAGTAAGAAAGGCCATCTCCCAATCCGTATGTGTATGGGATGCCGGAAGAGAAGAAAAAAGGAGGAAATGGTTCGGTTTGTCCAACATTCAGACGGGGTTGTTTTCATCAGCGAAAAGAAGGATCTCAATGGACGGGGATTTTATCTCTGCCCAGATCTGATCTGTTTTAAGATGGCACAAAAAAAGCATAGAATGGATCGGTCCCTAGGAACCGACGGATCACTTGTATCCTTCGATACAAAGTTATTTTTAGCCGATGGAAGGTTCTGCAGAATAGGGGGGGAAAGATAATGACGAAAGTGAAAGTCCTCGATCTGGCACGCGAAGTAGGGATGGAGGACGATAAGCTGCTTCTGAAACTGAAACGGATGGGAGTGAAGGTAAAGGATAAAAAGCCTGTTGAACCGGAGAAAATAGCATCTCCCCTGGACGAAAAGATTATTGAAAGGGATTCCGAAAAGGAGATCATTGAGAAACGGGTTAAACCTACTGTAATCAGGAGAAGGACCAGGAGCCTAGAGATGAAAGTGGAGCCCCCGCCACCTCCGCCACCTCCGCCACCTCCGATCACGATGAGGGAGCCTGTGATGGTAGAGGAGAAACCATCAAGAGCAGGAGAGGAAAAAGCCGCCCGAGCGGTGAGGGTTCTAAAAGAGGCCGTTGAGAAAAAGGAATTGAAGAAAGATGAGAAAACCCAGGAACCCGTCGCTATGCCTATCGGAGCAAAGGCGGAAGTGAAGGAAACAATCCCCACGACATCTGTCGAGGAAGTGGCGCCCTTGCCGGTCACCCTTAAGGAGGTGGGGAAAAGAGCAGAGGCGAAGAAGGAGGTTGAAGAGCTCAAAACGAAAGAGATCCCTATAAAAAAAGTGGAAGTCAAAGTCCCAAGCAAGGAGGAGTTCCTTGAAAAGGAAGATTTAAGTTCCCTTCCTGGAAAGAAAAAGGGGTTCGTTAAAAAGAGGAGGGTGATTGAGGAAAGGATGCTGCCGGAAGATGAGATTGAAGGGGAGGGACGGCCGGAAAAGGGGTTAGAAACCCGCTTCAGACCCTTCAGACCCATGAAGAAAAAAGTAGTGTTGAAAACCCCTAAAAAAACAGAGGTGACGGTCCCCAAACCGATTAAGAGAATCATACGCATTGCCGAAGTCATTACTGTTGGAGATCTTGCTAAGAGGATGGGGGTGAAGGGAGGGGAACTGATCAAAAAACTGATGGAGATGGGGGTGCTCGTCAATATCAACCAGGTCATCGATGCTGACGTATCTTCTCTGGTTGCCAGTGAATTCGGCTACGAAGTGGAGAAAGTTTCATTGGAACGTCATGATCTGTTGGAAAGGAAAGAAGACCTTCCCGAACAGTTGCAACCGAGGCCTCCCGTTGTCACCATCATGGGACACGTGGATCATGGGAAGACTATGCTTTTGGATGCCATCCGCAAGACCAATGTGGTGGAAGGGGAGGCAGGAGGGATCACCCAGCACATCGGGGCTTATGATGTCCAATTAGACAACGGTCACGTTGTATTTATTGACACTCCCGGCCATGAGGCATTTACTGCGATGAGGGCCAGAGGGGCCCAAGTGACGGACGTGGTGGTATTGGTAGTGGCAGTGGATGATGGGGTGATGCCGCAGACAAAGGAAGCGATCGATCATGCTCGAGCAGCCAAAGTTCCAATTGTGGTAGCGATCAATAAGATCGATAAACCGAACGCGAATCCAGAGAAGGTGAAGAAAGATCTGGCAGATTATGGTCTGGCTCCGGAGAAATGGGGAGGCAATACCCTCTTTGCTGAGGTATCAGCGAAACAGAAGATAGGAATCAAAGAGCTGTTGGAGTTGATCCTTCTTCAGGCAGAGGTCCTCGAATTGAGGGCGAATCCGGATAAACCTGCTCGAGGGATCATTATCGAAGCCAAACTGGACAAGGGGAGGGGTCCGGTGGCAACCCTTCTGGTCCAGGAGGGAACTTTGAAAGCAGGGGATGCCTTCATCGCAGGGTCCCACTACGGCAGGGTGAGGGCAATGTTAGATGACAAGGGACAGAAGATAGAGGGGGCCCGACCATCTACCCCCGTGGAGGTAGTGGGCTTTACCGATGTCCCGGAGGCAGGAGAACCCTTCATCGTTGTTTCCGAAGAGAGGATGGCGAAACAAATCAGCCTTTACCGGCAAGAGAAAATTCGGGAAAAAGAACTTTCAAAATTAAGCAAGGTCTCATTAGAGGAGCTCTATGATCGGATCAAGAAAGGGGAAGTGAAGGAGCTCAATGTCATCATTAAAGCGGATGTGCAGGGATCGATTGAGGCGGTGAAAGAAGCTTTGAGAAAAATCTCTACGGATGCTGTAAAGGTCAATATCCTCCATGATGCCGTCGGCGGGATTACAGAAACCGATGTGAACTTGTCCTCGGCTTCAAATGCCATTATCATTGGCTTCAATGTGAGACCGGGCCAGAAGGCTCAGGTTCTCGCAGAGCAGGAACATGTAGATGTACGGACCTATTCTGTCATCTACGATGCGATTGACGACATCAAGAAAGCCCTGGAAGGACTGCTGGAACCGACCTACAAAGAACACGTGTTGGGAAGAGCTCAAGTCATTCAAGTTTTTAACATCCGTAAAGTGGGTACGGTGGCGGGCAGTTTGGTTTTAGATGGTAAAGTCGTGCGGGGTTCTCATGGCAGACTTCTCAGAGATAATATCGTCATCTATGATGGCCGAATCTCATCACTCAAACGATTTAAGGATGATATGAAAGATTGCTCTCAAGGTCTCGAGTGCGGCATCGGGATCGAGAATTTTAATGACGTGAAACTGGGGGATATCATTGAGTCTTATGAGATTGAAGAAGTTCAATCTCGGTTGGCTTAAACCTTATTGGTTTGCTCCTGAGGAATCGATGAAGATCCCCATGGGCTCTTTAGGTGATAGGGGTGACCCCTTCGTTTGAGAAAGGTTTTCTATAAGAAAGGTAAGGGATATGGTCATCGGGATTTGCCAACTCGACCTTCGGATCCCGGAGAATCACTCCCTGAAGGGAAAGCGCCATGTCATCCGGAAACTGATCGATCGGGTGAGAAGCCGTTTCAATGTAGCCATCTCAGAAGTTGGAGATAACGACCTTTGGCAAAGGGCACAGATTGGTATCTGTATGGTGAGCAATGATCGCAGATTCATCAATTCAAGTTTGGATAAAGTGATCGACTTCATCGAGAAGATGCACCTTGTCGAAATGCTGCATTCGGAGATGGAGATTCTCACTGTATAAGCCTCCTCCCAGCAGCAAGATGGGACATCGGCGTTTGTTGATTTGAGGTGGAAGGGGTGGATATCTCCTCGAAGAAAATGGGATGAGAGGCAAGTGGATGGGCTGGTAGAAGATGACGGAAGGGAAACGTTCAGAAAAAGTGGCGGATTTGATCCAAAGGGAGATCTCCCAGATGCTGGTAAAGACGCTCAAGGATCCCCGAATTGGTTTCGTCACCATCACGAGAGTTGTCGTTTCTGAGGATTGTCGGGTGGCCAAAGTCTATTTCAGTGTAGTGGGAACTCTTGCGGAAAGAGAAAGGTCGACAAAAGGTTTGAACAGTGCGAAGGGATATGTCCGCAAGGAGTTGGGCCGACGAATGGGACTGCGACATACCCCTGAAATCATGTTTCAGTTCGATCCCTCCATTGAATATGCGATTCATATTGGAGAGGTCATGCATCACTTGGAACAAGAAAGAGAGAAAAACAAGGATGAGGACTGATGGCCTCCTCATCGTGGATAAGCCAGAGGGGATGACTTCTCTTGAAGTAGTGAAGGAGGTAAAGCGTCGATTTTGTGTGAAGAAGGCGGGCCACATCGGAACGCTCGATCCCTTTGCTACAGGAGTTTTGCCGATCGTCATCAATGAAGGAACAAAATTGGTTCCTTATTTAAGGGAGGAACCCAAGGAGTATGAGGCCGTTATCAAATTGGGAGAAGAGACTTCAACGGATGACTTGACCGGAAAGGTCGTCTTTGAAAAACCATGGGAAGGGGTAACCCCTGGAATGATTCATCATGTCTTAAAGACTTTTTTAGGCAGAATCCACCAAATTCCCCCCATGTTTTCGGCGATCAAAGTTCAGGGGAAACCCCTCTATCGATTGGCCAGAAAGGGAATAGAAGTCGAGCGGAAAGAAAGGGAGGTTGAAATTTTCAGTATTCAAATTGAGAAAATGGACCCACCCCAGATTCACTTCCGAGTTTCTTGTTCAAAAGGAACTTACATCCGCAGTTTGGGAAGGGATATCGGAAGGAAGATCGGATGTGGTGCTCATCTCCTTCGTCTAAGACGGGTTCGCAGTGGTCCTTTCACTCTCGAACAAGCGATCTCCTGGGGAAGGATAAAAGAACTCTCTGGTGCCGAGAACCTTCGGCCTTGGTTGATCTCATTGAAGGAAGCCGTGTCGAGCTTGCCGGAGGTGATTGGGGATGAACAGCTGGTAAAGAAGATCCGTTTGGGTAAAGGGATGGCAGTAGGTGATCTCTCATCGCAGGATCTCCCTCACTTTGAAAAAGGACAATGGCTGAAGATGTGCTCCTCTAAGGAGGGGCTGGTCGCTATCTTGAGATCAGAGGTCAAGGGGGTGGATATCCCACGAGCAAGCCCAGAGTTGGTGGCTCTTCGCCCATTAAGAATATTTCACCCCTCATCCCATCCTTCTCCCCAAGGGGGAGAAGAGAAGGGTGAGGGAAAAGACCACGTTTAGCTTGGAGGAGGAATTCGATGTTAGTTGCGCAGGAGAAAAAAAAGGAGATCATCGGAGAATATAGAACCCACGAGCACGATACGGGTTCTCCGGAGGTTCAGATCGCTCTTCTCAGTGAGCGGATCCGATACCTCACAGAACATTTTAAAGTCCATAAACGGGATCATCACTCCCGAAGGGGTCTGCTGAAGCTGGTGGGACAGAGGAGGAGACTCCTCAACTACCTTAAAGATAACAAGGTGGATCGATATCGAATGATCATCGATAAGCTGGGCCTTCGAAAGTAGCGCGGATCCGCGACAATTCCAAACAACATGGCCTGAACGAAAAGGAGTGAGGAGAATCATATGGTTCAGAACTTAAAAATCGATTTTGGCGGAAGGCCATTTTCCATTGAAACAGGAAAGGTGGCAAGGCAGGCGAATGGCTCTGTACTGGTTCAGTATGGGGACACCGTCGTATTAGTCACTGCGGTAACAGCTGAAAAGAGGAGAGAAGGGATCGATTTCCTTCCTCTCACCGTAAATTATTTAGAAATGACTTATGCAGCGGGGAGAATTCCCGGGGGCTTTTTTAAGAGAGAGGGGAGGCCGAGCGATCGCGAAACCCTGATCTCCCGATTTATCGATCGCCCCCTCAGGCCCCTTTTCCCGAAAGGGTTTCAGGATGAAATCCAGATTATTGCGACCGTTCTTTCAGCCGATCAGGATAACGATCCGTCGATCTTGGGAATGATCGGGGCATCTGCTGCCCTTTCCCTCTCCGATATCCCATTTAATGGTCCGATTGCAGGAGCCAAAGTGGGCCGCATTGACGGGGAGTATGTTCTCAACCCCACCCTCGATGAATTGGAAATGAGTGACATTGAACTCTTCGTAGCGGGGAGTGAGGATGCGATCATCATGGTAGAAGGAAGCGCCAAGGAGGTGAATGAAAGGGAGATCTTGGAGGCCATTTTATTCGGCCATCAATCTCTTAAACCAGTGATTGACCTCCAGAAACAACTGAGGTTGACGTCGGGAGTAGCGCCAAAGGAATTTGATCTGCAAAAACCTGAGGAAGCGATTTACGAAAGAGTAAAGACCATCGCCCAAGAGAAATTGAGGGAAGCCTTCCGAATCACCGAGAAAGTCAAACGGCGGGAGCGGCTTGAGGAGATTCTCCAGTTGACGCTCCAGGACCTCGGAGCTGAGGACGAAACCTCCCAGAAGGTGGTAAAGGTCACCCTCGAAGAGATCAACCGTAAACTGGTGAGAAGGTTGATCTTAGATCAAAAGCAGAGGATCGACGGAAGGGGTCTTTCAGAGATCCGGTCCATCTCTTGTGAGGTGGGTATCCTTCCCAGAACACATGGCTCTGCTCTCTTCACACGCGGTGAGACACAGGTTCTGGCAGTGGTCACTTTTGGCACCTCTGAAGATGAGCAGAAAATCAACTCCCTGACCGGAGAAACCTATAAGTCTTTCATGCTGCATTATAACTTTCCTCCTTTCTGTACAGGAGAAGTTTCTCCCTTGCGGTCCCCCAGTCGAAGGGAAATCGGTCATGGGGCTTTGGCTGAAAGGGCCATTTTACCCATCCTCCCTTCCAACGATAAGTTTCCCTATACCATTCGAATTGTCTCAGAGGTGCTCGAATCGAATGGATCCTCCTCCATGGCAACGGTGTGTGGAGCAAGCCTTTCCCTAATGGATGCGGGTGTCCCGATTAAGGCGCCGGTGGCTGGAATCGCAATGGGATTAATCCTTGAAGGGGAAGAGGTGGCTGTCCTATCGGACATCCTTGGGGATGAGGACCATTTTGGGGATATGGATTTCAAAGTGGCCGGGACGGCAGAAGGGGTAACGGCCATCCAGATGGATATCAAGATTGGAGGTATATCCAAAGAAGTCATGGTTCGTGTTCTCGATCAGGCCCGAGAGGGTAGGCTCCACATTCTGAATAAGATGAAAGAAACGATTTCAGAACCGCGAAAAGACCTCTCTCGACATGCGCCGAGGATCGTTACCCTCCAGGTCAAACAGGAGAAGATTCGGGATATTATTGGACCAGGGGGAAAGAATATTCGGAGCATTGTGGATCAGACCGGCGTAAAGGTAGATGTGGAAGATTCTGGATTGGTGAAGTTGGCCTCCCCAAATTATGAAGCGATCGAGAAGGCCATCTATATGATCAAAAGGCTTACGCAGGAAGTGGAGGTGGGCGGTTTTTATACAGGGAAAGTAAGACGGATTTTGGGTTTTGGCGCAATTGTCGAACTCTTCCCGGGCACGGATGGCTTGATTCATATTTCTCAACTGGCAGAGAGCCATGTGAAAGAGGTCTCCGATGTCCTGAAGGAAGGGGATGAAGTGCTGGTAAAGGTCATTGATATCGATCCACAGGGCCGAATCCGGTTGAGCCGTAAGGCGGCCTTGAGGGAGATGAAGCAATCAACGGAAGTCAAAGTTTAAGGGACGTCTGTTAAGGTGCCGATTGAGTAAGCCTTTCCGATTCGGTGTCTTAAAAATTTAAGGTCTATCGAAAGAAGAAAAAGAAAATGGGTACTGTTATTCGAAAATCTGATGATTCATTATATCACTCATGGATCACCAATGGATCAGGATATCAGAAGACTGTTCTCGACAATGGAATTAAAGTGATCACTGAGGAAATCCCCTTTCTAAAATCTGTCTCGATCGGAGTATGGGTGGTCACCGGGTCCAGAGATGAACAACCCCATGAAAATGGGATCTCCCATTTCATCGAGCATCTCCTCTTCAAGGGGACCGAGCGGAGGACCACTTTCGACATCGCTAAGGAGATCGACTCCGTAGGCGGAACCCTGAATGCCTTTACAGGGAGAGAATACACCTGTTTTTACGCTAAGGTCATTGATAAAAATTTGCCTTTGGCCATCGATCTACTGTCCGATATCTTCATCCATTCACTCATGGATCCAAAAGATGTGGAAAAAGAGAGGATGGTCATTCTCCAGGAGATTAAAATGGTGGAGGATACTCCTGACGATTATATCCATGACCTATTCAACCGGGTCTGTTGGGGAGAACACCCATTAGGTTTCCCAATTTTTGGAACCTCTGAGCTTGTTCAATCCTTCAGTCGGGACCAGATCTACCAATTTTTTAAGGAACACTTTCAACCCAACCGCATCATCATTTGTGCTGCTGGGAACCTTCAACATCAGGAGGTGGTGGACTGGATTGAAAAGACTTTTGGACAGATTTCAAAGTCGGATAAGGTACGGGAAAGGATCAGGCCAAACTCGATCTCGGCGACCAATATCTGGAAGCGAGAGTTGGAGCAGGTCCATTTCTGCCTCGGGACAAAAGGGCTCCAATATAATCACTCCCTTCGGTTCGCTTCCTACGTTTTGAACACCATTTTGGGGGGTGGGATGAGCTCACGGCTTTTCCAAGAGATCCGGGAGAATCGCGGTTTGGCTTACTCCGTTTACTCTTATCTTCCTACTTACATCGATACCGGATTGGTTGTCGTTTATGCTGGGACAAATGAAGGCTCTTTTCAAGAGGTCATCGAACTCATCCTCAAGGAGTTCGTTCGACTCAAAAAGGAACCTTTTAAGGGTGGGGAATTGGAGACTGCCAAAGAACAATTGAAAGGGAATCTTCTGCTCAGCCTCGAGAGTTCGGACAACCTGATGACCCGACTGGCGAAGAACGAAATCTATTTTGAGTCATACCTTCCGGTAGAGAAAATTCTCGAAGGCATTGACGGAGTGGGGGAGGAAATGGCGCGAAGTTTGGCAAGCGATATTTTCGACGAACGCTTCTTCTGCCTGACCGTTTTGGGACCGATGGATGGCAATGGTTTGGAAAAGGGCTTATTGAAATTGGATCGATGGAACAAGTAAGAATTTGTATCAAACGCTTGAGGAAAGATCACCCGGTGCCCATACCCCAATATATGACCGAAGGATCATCTGGAATGGATCTTTTCGCCTCATTGGATAAAGAAGTGATATTGGGACCTGGGGAGAGGCGGCTCATCCCTACCGGAATTTCTATAGCGATTCCTTCAGGTTTTGAAGGTCAAATCAGGCCTCGCAGCGGGTTGGCCATTCAGAAGGGAATTGGCATTGTCAACGCACCAGGGACGATTGACGCTGACTATCGTGGAGAGATCGGTGTCCTCCTGATCAATTTTGGCAAAGACCCCTTTACCATCCGTGATGGAGAGAGGATTGCCCAGATGGTCATCTCCCAAGTGTTTCAAGCGAGTTGGGAGGAGGTCGATGACCTCCCCGCAACGAGAAGGCAAGGGGGAGGATTTGGCCACACTGGCATCTGAGGAGGGTCCAGGACGATTTAGGGTTACTATCAAAGCAGAGGTCGCTCTTCCTCTGCTTTTTATTTGGTTCCCCCTGTTGCAGAGGGACAGTGAGGATTGAACAGAATAGATGTTTTAGCGGGCGAGTTTTCAAAAGAATTGCAGGTTTTGATAAGTAAACCCCGTTAGAAAGATGGGGCTCTGACCCCGCCTTTACATGGAGCTGATGCTTTCCATTTATAACATTCCCGGCATAGATGCCGGGGTTTTCTAACGGGGTAAATGTTTTCCAAGGGCATGGTGACCCTCTCAACATAGAAAATACGATGGATCAGATGTTGGATCAATTTCTCCATTATCTCATTGTTGAAAAGGGTCTTGCCAAGAATACGATCGAGGCTTACAGTCATGATTTGAATCGATTCTCAGATTATCTGAAAGCGAAAGGGATTCAGGATATCTTGAATGTTGGCAAATTCGATGTCAGGGCTTTTCTTCTCGTTTTAAAGAGACAGGGGCTTTCGACCAAGACCATTTCCAGAAATTTGGTTGCCATTCGGACGTTCTTTAAATTCTTGATTCAAGAGGGAATCTTGGAGGCGAATCCTATTGAGGAGGTAGGGTCTCCAACAGTGGCAAAAACCTTGCCGGAAATTCTGACGTTGAAGGAGGTAGAGGAATTATTAGAACAACCTAACATCAAGACTCCCTTAGGAATTAGGGATAGGGCGATGCTCGAAATGCTTTATGCTACGGGGATGAGGGTTTCTGAGCTGACTCGGCTTCCGATGAATCAGGTTAACTTGGAAGGGGGATATGTCCTCATTTACGGAAAGGGTTCAAAGGAAAGGATGGTCCCTCTTGGAAGCGAAGCGATGAAATGGCTGGCACTTTATCTGAGGATGGCCCGAGGAAGGTTTGCAAAAAGGAAGGAGAGCAATGCCCTCTTCATCAGTCGTTCGGGCAAGGGGATGAGCCGCCAACGGTTCTGGAGGAGTCTTAAGGAGTATGGTCGAAGGGCTGGTATTCGGAAAAGAATAAGCCCTCATCTTCTTCGTCACTCCTTCGCAAGTCATCTTTTAGAAAGGGGAGCTGACCTTCGTTCTGTCCAGATCATGCTCGGCCACGTAGATATCTCCACTACACAGATCTATACCCATGTGACAGGGGAGAGATTGAAGAAGATTCACCAACGTTATCACCCGAGAGGCTGAAAAAGATCAATGCAAAATGATCAATGGGCAATTACCAATTAACAGTGAAAAGCAAGAAAATGGATGGTCTTCCATTGCTCATTGCAAAATGATAATTGGCCATTGCTAATTGATAATTGAGTTTTCTATGGATGTCATTACGACCCATATCAATGCGGACTTTGATTCCTTAGCCTCCATGTTGGCCGCTAAAAAACTCTACCCCAAAGCGGTCTTGGTCTTTCCGGGGTCTCAAGAGAGGAGTCTTCGGGATTTCTTTATTCATTCCACCCTCTACGCTTTGGAAGTAGAACGGATTAAGAATATTGATCTCCAAGAAGTGAAACGATTGATTTTGGTGGACACTCGCCAGATCAGTCGTATTGGAAAGTTCTCAGAAATTGTCTTAAAACCCGGCTTAGAAATTCATATTTATGACCATCATCCCCCATCTTCTGATGATATCCATGGGACCTTGGAAGTTGTCTCCGAAGTGGGGGCAACCGCTACCCTCCTACTAAATATCCTTCGCGAAAGAGGGATGGAGATCAAACCGGATGAAGCGACAGTGATGTTGCTCGGCATTTATGAGGATACCGGAAACCTAATTTTCCCTTCCACCAAAGAAGAAGACTTTCAAGCGGCAGGGTACTTAGTCCGGAAAGGGGCTAATCTCAACATCCTTTCGAATGTGATTACAAAGGAACTCACCGCTGAGCAGGTCTTTTTGCTGAACGATCTCATTCAATCCGCCACCCGCTATCATGTTCACGGGATCGACGTAGTGATCGCTCAGGCTTCTTTAGACCGATACATCGGAGATATCGCTGTCCTCGTCCATAAATTGAAAGACATGGAAAACTTGGATGTTCTGTTCGTTCTGGTGCGTATGGAAGACCGTGTCTACCTGATCGGGAGGAGCCGCCTCGAAGAGGTGAATGTCGCAGAAATCGCAAGCGAATTCGGGGGTGGGGGACATCCCACTGCCGCCTCGGCGACGGTGAAAGGAATAACCTTGATTGAGGCCCATGATCGATTGGTGAAAACGTTGAGAGCGGTGGTCAGGCCTAAAAAGGCTGCAAAAGATGTCATGCTCTATCCGGTCAAGACCATTGAACCGGGGAGGACCCTGGGAGAAGCTGGGGAGACACTCACCCGATACAACCTGAATATCCTCCCTGTCGTTCAGGATGGTATGGTGGTCGGTTTGATTTCGAAGAAGGAGGTGGAGAGGGCGGTCCACCATGGACTGAAAGCGTCTCTTGTGAAGGAGTTCATGACCACAGAGTTCTCCGTCATCTCTCCTGATGCGGCCTTCTCTCGAGTTCAGGAATTGATCATTGGACAGAGCCAGAGCCTGCTCCCTGTTATCGAAAAGGATCGATTGGTAGGAACCATCTCTGTTGGGGATGTCATGCGAGTCCTGCAAGAGGAGATGATGAAATCGGTCAAGGGAGTTTCTGGTTTCGAAACCCAACCCCTCTATGGCCGGAAAAAAATGATCTCTCAAATGATGAAAGAGCGGTTTCCTGAACGGATACAGAACCTGCTGATCGAATTTGGTAAGGTAGGGGACGAATTAGGATATTCTGTCTATGCCGTAGGAGGGTTTGTAAGAGATCTCCTGATGAGAGTCGAAAACTTCGATTTGGATATTGTGGTGGAGGGGGATGGAATCCGGTTCGCCGAGGAATTCGAAAAGAAGTTTCCATGCCGAATTCGAACTCACAAAAAATTTGGAACGGCCATCATTCTTTTTCCGGATGGTTCGAAAATCGATGTGGCGACAGCTCGCTTGGAGGTCTATGATTCGCCAGCTGCCTTACCCACTGTTGAAAAAGGCTCGATCAAACTGGATCTCTACCGTAGGGATTTTACCATCAATACACTGGCAATCCAGCTGAATCCCAACGGGTTTGGAGAGCTGGTCGATTTTTATGGAGGGGTGAAGGATATCAAAGAAAAGGCGATTCGAGTTCTCCACAATCTTTCCTTCGTCGAGGATCCCACGCGAGTCTTTCGGGCAATCCGTTTCGAACAAAGGTTGGGGTTCCAAATTGGGAAACATACTCAGAACCTGTTGAAAAATGCTGTAAAGATGGGTTTCATGGAACGCCTTTCAGGAGGGCGAGTTCTGTCTGAAATCATCCTCATTCTTCAAGAAGATAATCCTCTTCCGGCCCTAAGTCGAATGAAAGATTTCGATCTCCTACGTTTTCTCCATCCTCGCCTCAGGTTGGATGAGGAGATGGTGGGCCTTTTTGAGCGGATCCATCATGTCGTCTCTTGGTTTGACCTTCTCTTCCTAGAGGAGCGATATGAATGCTGGCTTATTTACTTCTATGGCCTCGTCGATGTTTTGCGGGAGGGAGAGATCGTAGAGGTATGCCAACGATTGGCAATGAACAGTAAGGTTCACAGGAAGGTAGTGGATGGGAAACGTCAGGCAGATCAAGCACTCCTCCAGATCTTCTCTTGGATTAAGGCGAACATCCAGCCGAAACGGTCGGAGATCTATGCTGTTCTCGATCCTCTTCCTACCGAGACAAAACTCTTTATGATGGCCAAGACAACCCAGATGGCAACCCGCCGGTATATCTCTCTCTACTTCACTCAATTAAAAGATACGAAGCCGCTATTGAAGGGAATGGATTTAATTGGAATGGGGGTCAAACCAGGCCCTTTTATCAGAACGACATTGTCTGATTTACTCAAAGCCAAATTGGATGAGCAGGTGATGACGCGACAGGATGAGGTGGAATATATTTCCAAAGCTCATGGGGTGGGATGATGGCTGGAAACGGTTCTTATCCAGAAGAAAGAGTTCCCTATACCTTCCGATTGGAGATGTTTGAAGGTCCTCTCGATCTCCTGCTTCATCTCATCAATAAGAACGAATTGGACATTATCAATATCCCCATCGCCCTCATTACCGATCAGTATTTGGAGTTTTTGAAATTGATGAAGGTTCTCAATTTGGATATCGCTGGAGAGTATCTCTTGATGGCTGCCACCCTCCTTCACATCAAATCGAAGATGTTGCTACCCTCATCGTCTGAGCAAGAAGAGGAGGAAGGCGAAGATCCGAGGGCAGAACTCGTACGAAGGCTTTTGGAATATCAGAAGTATAAAAAGGCAGCCGTCGAACTCGAAAGAAGGCCCCTGTTGGATCGGGATGTCTTCATCCGGTTGATTTCAGTGGATACCGAAGAACCAGCAGAGGAAGAAAGGGTGGAGGTGAGCCTCTTTGAACTGTTGGAGGCTTTCCGTCAGGTTTTGGAGAGGGTCAAGGCGGAGACCTTTCACGAAGTGATTCTGGAGCGTCTCAGTGTTGAGGAGAAGGTCCAAGAAATACTTTCTCTTCTTCAAATGGAGAAACGGAGCATCGCCTTTCATCTCCTCTTCCCCGAACAGGCCTCTCGTAGGGAGGTCATCATCACTTTTTTAGCCATCCTCGAACTGGTCAAGATGAAACTCATTCGCATCTTTCAATCGGCTCCTTTCGAGACCATTCGAATATCGCCCCCTTGAGGGTTGAAGACGCTAAGCGCTTTGGGCATAGTGATACATAACGTTTTAATCTTATTACGATCATTTGTTGAGACACAAAACGCCTGCTCGGACGAAGGGTTTTGGCGAAGGCAGGCACGAAACATTTTATTTTCTAACGAAAGAGGGAGGAGTGTATGAAACGAAAGCGAATCCTGGTGGGGTTGGGGGTGATTTCTGTGCTGATGATTTTCTTTTTTTCCATTCTCTTCCTCACCGGACGAAATATCGGAAAAGCAAGTCGGCTCGCTTTCGGAGATAAGATTGCCATTGTGGAGATCAAAGGGGTGATCACGCAATCCTCCGGGATTATCGAAGAGATCCGCCAATACGGGGAGGATGAAGGGGTGAAAGCGATCGTCTTAAGGATCGACTCTCCCGGTGGAGGAGTAGGTCCAGCACAGGAAATCCATCGAGAAATTCTGAAGGTCAAATCAAAGAAGAAAGTGGTCACCTCCATGGGGTCCGTTGCGGCGTCGGGGGGCTATTATATCGCCTGTGCCTCTGATCTCATCATTGCCAATCCCGGAACGATCACCGGTTCGATTGGTGTGTTGATGGAATTTACTAACATCGAGGAACTCTTTAAAAAGATCGGAATCAAAGGGGTGGTGCTGAAGAGTGGGGAACATAAAGATATCGGATCTCCTTTCCGAGAGATGACCCCTGAGGAGAAGAAGATCATACAAGGAGTGATCGATAATGTGCACCAGCAATTCATTCTGGCAGTGGCGAAAGGAAGAAAATTAGACCAGGCGAAGGTGGTTGAGATCGCCGATGGTCGAATCCTAACAGGGGAGCAGGCTAAACAATTGGGGCTGGTCGATCAAATCGGAAATCTTCAGGATGCAATCGATATCGTCGCGAAGATGGTCGGAATCGAGGGAAAACCCAATGTCCTCTACCCGAAGAAGAAGTTTTCCCTTTGGGAAATTTTGGTGAAAGAAACGGCCTCTACGATTCTGGAGACCTTAAGCGAAAAGGGGTTCGAATTGAACTATCGCCTCCTTTCGCCAGCGAGCTGAGCCGAGCCGTCATTCTCATCCATCCATTCTGAAATCTGCTTCATATCCTCCCAGACCTCCCTCTTCCGGTCAGGATTCCTGAGCAAGTAGGCGGGGTGATAGGTGGGAATGACCTTGATTCCTTCAAGGTCATATAATCTTCCACGGAGTGTTGTGATTTTAGCGTCTGTCTTGAGAAGGGTCTGAGCAGCAAAGGCTCCCAGCGCACAAATGATTTTCGGTTGGATCGCCTCGATCTGTTTAAGGAGAAAGGGATGGCAGCTTTGAATTTCATCCGGCTCTGGATTCCGATTCTGTGGAGGACGGCACTTGATGATATTGGTGATGTAAACCTCGTCCCTTCGAAGATGAATGGCCTGGATGATTTTTGTCAAGAGCTGTCCAGCTTTTCCAACAAAAGGTCTTCCCTGAAGGTCTTCGTCGTAACCGGGGCCTTCTCCGATGAGCATTAATTTTGCCCTTTCATTCCCCTCTCCAAAAACGAGGGTGCGACGGGTTCGGTGAAGTTTGCATCTCCGACAATCCCCTAACTCTTTTCGGACTTCCTCCAAGGTTGTCGCTGTCGCTGAGCCCGGAGATGAATTAGGATAAGCCTCTTCAGATTTATTTTCGGAGACCGGAAGGGCTTCGATCCCTATTCCTTTTAGATATTCGAGATAAGATCTCAGGTCAGAAATGATCTCTTCCCCTTTTTCCCCCATTGACCTTCATCCTTTCTTCAAACTTGAAATAGCTTTTTTAGCCTACCTTGTCAAGCATCACAGAGTCAATTTTTCAATTGACGAAAATTCAAATGGATTGTATAAATACTTCCGATGCCCCTGTAGCTCAGGTGGATAGAGCAACGGATTCCTAATCCGTGTGCCGCGTGTTCGAGTCACGCCAGGGGCGCCATATCTTACAAGGGTTTGTGGGTAATACCACCTTTTTATGATCCTCAATTTTCAGACTTTATCCCCCAATTGTCCCCCACAAAAGAGAAGATACCCCACAGCATTCCCCACAGAGACAACTAAATTTTTCCTCTTCTCAATCACCTTCTCAGCATTTTTCCGGGATGGGCCTATACTTTCCCGAATCCTCTGACCTTTGAATCTAAAATCAACATAAAAATTGTTCCTTGCATCGATCACAGAAATAATAATCCTCCTCCTCCATTCCCGATTCCGTGAAAATATCATCTTCTTTAATGCTTTCCAGTTCCTCCTTTTCAATACATTCTACACAAACCAAATTTTCTCCAACATGGTATCCCTTAACTTCATCGGCTTTAATATGACTCATCTCTCTCACCTCCTTTCGTCTGGATTGGCTGAAAATAGAAAAGCCTCCACATCCTGGGTGCTGTGAGAAACCTTGCCTTTTTGTGGCCGCTTCGGGCTCTGGCCGCTCTGAGACTCTGACCGGTTAGGGTGCTGGCCTCTTTATGGGCGCTGGCCCCTGGGCACTTAAGGTGTTTCTCCCCAGGACTGGAGGCTTTTGGGGTTGCCTGAATAAAAAAATAGCAAGGTTTTTTTCCCACAGCAATCTAATTGCTGTGCACACTTTAAAGAGAATGTCAAATCTTTTTTTATCCTTTTTATCAGCATTTAGAAAAAAATATATTACCGCCTTCCCCATTTCATCCACTGATCGATTTCTTCCTTATCAAATCTGAGGCTCCGGCCTGCTCGTTTGAAGGGAATCTCTTTGCTCTTGACCTTCCGATATATTGCCAGTGGTTTGAGCCTCACGTATTCGGCCACCTCTCTCACTGTTAGAAATTGACTCGTTTCCATCTTTCCTCCTTTCCCTGCACATCGGACATTCACAGATTTGAGGATTCCCCCTCTGTTCGTCAAGATTCCTTTTGCAAATAATTGAATCAATCGGCATTGACCTTGCCTTTTCTGCGTCCAGGATGCCCTACAAACTTCAATCTCATCATCCCCCCTACCCCCAACCCTTCACTCAAACTTTAATCCGCTTCTATACCTGCCAGGATAGCGTTTTACAGGATAGAAAAGGGTATGTACGCCCTCCCCCACCGGGGAAGTGGGAAGGCAGGCAGGTATAGGTGGTCTCAAATACCGCACCGTGCGGTTTTCTATTTCCTCTTCCATGATCTGAGCCTCTCCCCGGTCTTAGGGCTTTTCCCACCACGCGGGTTCTTTCCGGATGACGCCCGGATGGATGATCCTTCGCCCATGTGGAGGAGGAGGGACGGCCTCTCCCTCCGGCTTCCTCCGAAATCTACGAAAGATGAATTTGAAAAGTCTTCTCATCAAACAAAAGTGCGGAAATTATTTCCCAAAATATCTGACATTCACATTCCCCCCGGAACCTCCGGGAGCACCGGAAAGTGTTATTTTGATAACTTCGCCTGAGACTATACAGTTTCCCGGAAATTCAACAAAATAAAGAACTGTCGCCCCCTTTGCCCGCGGCGTTCCCGTAAAAATAATCGTTCCATCAGGCCTTTCCACACTTAACGTCGCTGTAACTGAATTTGTCCAGACTGGCACGCTGAAGTCACATTCAGCTAAAATCCCGTTGACATCTCCAGGTATTGTGAGAGATTTGACCGTATCGGATCCCCCAAAAGATAAAGCGGTCGGTCCAAAATCGAAAATTCCAAACTTAGATTTCCATCGCATAATCTTGCCTCCTTTACTCGTTAAATGTTAAACTTCTGTCTTATTAACGAAAAAACTTTCTCATCGCTTTAGTCTGTCCGGTTTGTTCCTGCCCCGGAACTCGTCCAATTCTCTGACAACCCGTCTTGCCAGTTCAGGATTTTCCTTCTGGGCTTCGATCAAGGCATCCCGGTAAGAGAGTTTTTCCTCCCCCATCTTCTTTATTGTGAGATGGTAGAGTCTATCCCCGGCATCGGTCGAACTCCCAACCAAGCCCGATGAATGCGGCTTCACATCAACCCGCGCGTCAGGGTCAACCTTCCGCCCAGAGTTGTCCCTCATGTCAACTTTGGCATCCGGGTCAAGCGCTGGCATCCCGGTCTTCACCCAACCTTTAAGCGCCTCTCCACCTTCGGGGCTGAGAATATACCCGTCTCTATCGATTGGCAAAATTCCAGCTTCGATCATGTCATTGACCTGATCCAAATCGATAATAATTCCATGGCAAACTTTCGCTTCCCAAATAAAACAATTCTTTGTCACGCATCCCATTTTTCAAACCTCCTTTTTTAATTTTTCGGCCCTGTCTTCGCCCCCTTCACCCAACACCGTGGGGATTTGAAAAGAGGGTTACTTCCCGGGCCGACCGGAAAAGAGCAAAGATAAAAAAGAAAGAAGGTGCCCGATATTGGCCCCTCGGGACCGGGGTGAACTCTATCAACTGAGTAATTTTTCGATTTCGTTTTCGACCTCCCTGATCTTTTTATTAAGAGAATCAATCTCTCCCTTTTTTTGCTTCTCCGATAACCCCCCAGGCAACAGCTCCTTTGCCGCCTCATCAATCATTTCGTCGGTGACAATTCCGTATAGCCACTTATAAAGATTTCGGTCCGCCGTAAAGTGGAGTTTAACAGCGACTTGGTCTAGAAATTGAGTTTGTTGTTTTTGGGTATCCAGTAAATGCTGAGTCAGAAATTGGGTAAAGAAAAATTCTTTCGTCCCTTCTCTCAGCTTCTGCTTGGCAAGTTTAACCGTCTCCTCGATGGTGAGGAGACCCCGTTCGATTTCGGTCCGGTCATGTATTAGTGCCTCACTTTGTGAACGCAACGATCCTACTTTCTTAGCCAACTCTTCCGCCTGTTTTTTAGAAAATTCCGCCGCTTTTTGTGATAGTTCATTCAGCCTCTCTTGATCTCCCATTTCGTCCTCCTTTCAAAAGTTTGTTGGTTTTCTTCCCCTTTTTTTCCTCTCTTGATTGCGAATCCGCCGCCGTTCAGCCAAATACTTTTTATAAGCAACGCGCTCACTCCGTTTACCGAAACGCCTCACCTTTAATTCTCTTTCAATGCCGTCAACCTTCATTTTTCGATCTAAAATTCTGATAGCAGCTTCGAGAGTGCCAG
>Ga0315274_10001482_pt1 | contig 35992 bp, 39 predicted proteins | sample YL17G02_20_MG_FD_203700 | JGI IMG/M metagenome (GOLD analysis project Ga0315274, IMG submission 203700) | Sediment microbial communities from Yellowstone Lake, YNP, Wyoming, USA - YL17G02_20 | ecosystem: Environmental > Aquatic > Freshwater > Lake > Sediment | place: USA: Wyoming | collected...
TAAAGATTGGTGTGTGTTCTGATGATGAATCCGCGGTTATTAATAAAAACGAGGTTTAATAAATCCTGATACCTTTGTTGAAGATTTAGATTTGTTTTTATTTTCATTTTTTAATGAAAAACAAAAATATTTTAACCACGAATTTCACGAATCTTCACTAATTAAAATCTTTGAAATACTACGAGATTCTTCGCTTCGCTCAGAATGACAAACCCTCACCCTTCCCTCTCCCAGTGGGAGAGGGTTTGGGGTGAGGGGATTTGCACCCCGTTTGCTTCGCAGACACCCCACTCAAGAGGGGATTTGTAATTATATTTCGTGTGGTTCGTGGTTCAGGTATTTTTATTTAATCAACTCCTAAACTTTTCAGGACTTTTTGGGATTTACTTGCCCATTCACTATCAGGCTGTGTCGAGATTGCCTTTCGATAATTTATTATAGCATCGTTGATTTTATTTTGTCGAACATACACATAGCCTAATCCATAATATGCACCTGCAAAATCAGGGTCGATTTGAATAGCTTTTTGATGAGCAGATTCAGCATCTTTAAAATAACTCTCGTAAGACTCACCGCGATTCTTTTTACGAGTCCCTAATTCAAGGTAAGACCAACCTAAATTTCGAAAGTATTCAGGGTTGTTTGGTTCGTATTCAACTGATTTTTTGAAGAGTTCAATCGCTCCAAGGAAATCATCCTTGTTATATAACTGGTATCCTTTTTGGGAGAGTGTTGAAGCTAATTTTCTTTGAAATTTAGGATTGGTTGGATTGAGAGTCAATGCTTGTTCAAGCAAGTCAATGGCTCTATCGTAGTCACTGATTTTAAGTGCGTCAATTGATTGTGAATACAATGTATCGGCTTGATTTGATTTCTCAGTTTCAGGATTACTAACTGTTGTTGGTTCAGAGACTGTAACAGAAGAAAAATAACGATAATAGACGTAATATCCTGCCCAAACAAATCCAATTATTACACAAGAAATTACAGTTGTATAAATTAGAAATTTGAACATTTTTGAGGAAATAAAACTACGAAAACCCGGCTCATAAATTCTAAGCTCCATTTCGCTTCTTGTGCCTTCTTGAGCGGTTTTACCTTCCAGAGCTTTATGTAACAATATTCTAATATCTTCCCGTAATGGGGCTATATTCAAGGCTCTACTAAAAGAATCGAAAGCTTCCGGATATTTTTCGTTATTTAAAAAATCCACACCTTCTTGAATGTATCGTTCTAATAATGAATCTTTGTTCATTCCTGTATCCTAATAGGTATAATATATATATATGATGATTTATTACCAAGAAGAATATTAGGATTGTAAATAAGAGAATTTCAACAATAAAATGTGTGGAAAACAAAAATAAGTTTTTAACTGTAAATTATAATGTTCAACCTTAAAAGAAAGTTGTTTAAGATTTAAAATTTGACAACAGTGTGTTTTGTTTATATAAATAATAGCTGTATAAGAAAAAGTTAAGGAGTCGAATAAAATGAAATTGAAATTTATTATACATAAAGCTGAGGAAGATGGATATTGGGCAGAAGTTCCCTCTATCCCTGGCTGTGCAACACAGGGCGATACAATTGAAGAACTAATTCAAAATCTTTATGAGGCTGTTGAAGGATGTCTATCAGTTGATATCAAATCTATTAAATTAAAGAAAGACGATAAAGTTATGGTGTTGAATGTATGAAAGCTATCAGTGGAAAGAAATTTGTGCTATTACTATTTTTTAGGCATACTTTTATCGACATAAATCTGGGTAGATATGTTCAGAGTTCATATAATGATTTTAATCGATATTTTTAATTTTAGTAATTTCTTGTTATTTGCGATAGATTTCTCTTTGTGTAAAGGATTATACAAAGATTTTTTATGAAATCTGAGTATGTTAAATTAATTTTTCTTGATAATAAAGGAGTTATACGATTTTAGTATTGTAATTTGTGTTGTTTGTTTGACTTGTAACTGCCAATCTCATAACACCCCCCTATGGTAGGGGGGTATCCCATCTATGAACGAAAATAGACTTCTTGTAATTTCTTGCTATTATAATCAAAGGATGAACTACACCTATTTTATCTTTCATTCTTCTCCCTATATTCTATCATTATACTAACTCTAATTTACTTTGAATTTCCTTTATATTTAATAGATGCCGAGTCAGTAATTAAGTGGGATTTATAACCAAGATTTGATGAGGTTGTTCTTAAGAATAGGAAGCTTTATCTTCAATGTATGAAATGGTATTGGATTTTCTTTATCGAGGCAAAATGGAGAAAAATATTCTTAAAGGAATTAAGATTAATTGCACAAAAGCAAGATTACTTCCACCCAATTAAATTGGGGGGGAACAGTTTGCAATGACAATTATAGTTAATGGTTTCTACTTTCGCAGGTAGATTTTCACCAAATGAATTGAGAACTGCAAACCAAGCACATAAGCCTCATTTAACGCTCAAACGAATCTAATGAGTAGAATGTAATAAGTTCGAGGAGCGAAGGGATAAAGGAGTTCTAAAATCTTACATAGAATCAAATCCACCGTCTAATTTTCTTTTTATAGTCGATAAATTTATTGACAAATTTCTTTTCAAGATTTTTTTCTTCCATTGGTATAAACAATATTTCCATTAAGATTACGAAAATTGGTGGGAATATGAATGTAATTAATGAACTAAGAAAAATTGCTATCCCTAATAAGATGGATACCATTCCAAGATACATAGGATGTCGGCTTAAACAAAATGGTCCTGATGTAATAAATGAGTTTGGCATTTCATAAGGTTTAACAGATATTTGGTTTCTCTTAAAAATTGAGTCTGTCCAAAGATTTATTGTTATTCCTAAAAGAATCAATATGAATCCAAAATAGTTGTATGGGGAATAGTGGAATTTTTTGATTGAAAAGACAATATCTAATCCCTTTTGAGACCTATCGGTATCATGTAGTTGTTACCAACGATGAAAAGGCGAGACCGGAAGCGATAATGAAATATGCCTTAAAAAGAGGCAACTTAGAGAATCGTCGACGAAATCCCACCGCCCGTGCAATGTGAGGATCCGCAATAAAGGTATATGCCAGACAAAATTATTAAAAAACAAGACGCCTATCTTTTCGTGAAGAGGTTCAAGTTTTAGGTATCACAGGAATTTATTGATAGGCTAACGACAAAGGTGAGGGGAGGCGTTAAGCCGCCCCCCAACCGATTTTTTTAAGTCTTTAAACTACTTTATCAAATGCGGGTAATCTAAGATTTATATCTTGCCTTTTCCCGGGCCGAACCAAACGAGATCTCCCTTGCTTATGGTTCCATTCGTTGGGTTATAAATTTGCAAGCCGGCTCCGTCGCACCAAAGATCGGGAGCATTGCTTGACAAGTACCATGAATAGGAAGATGCATCGACTCCATAATCAGCAAGCCAAAATCTTTCATGGTTATAAGGAGGTTCTGGCCCGCCGCTCCCTGACCACCAAGTTGGACTTTGGTAACGGTTGAAATAGTGTAATTCATGAATTTTCGGGCAACCTGCCGGTGTATTCTTGCCTTCGAAAATCTCCATAAACAGTGAGGTCAGGTAAGCCGTGGGTGTGGTCAAGCGATATGGCAAAAAATGTGGACCGCCATCTGCAGGTGGCGGTGAAGGAATGATCGTATCTTCTCGCCCGCCGTAGGCTGGATAACGGTTGTGATCTACGCAATAAGATTCGATAGCCGTAGCGGCGGACCGCATATCAGCATAAATTCTACTTACTTTGGAGCGGGTTTGCGCCTCTAAGAAGTTCGGAACCGCTATCGCCGCCAAAATGGCAATGATGGCAACCACGATCAGTAATTCGATAAGAGTGAAAGCTTTTTTTCGATTAAAATAAAGCATAATAAATCTCCTTTCATGGACAAAACTATCCCTCTTTGTTTGTGTGATTCTAAAGTGATAAGCGAAATGTGTTGATTTGCAGTGAGAAATTAAACAGGTGGCGAACGCGGTGAAAATGTGCCAGACTCCAGTCTGTTCTGAAATACAATGTCTACCTTTGGACATTGTGTAAAGTTGGCTATAAAGAAGGCCTGGATTACGGAAAGGTCAAGTTTTCCGACGTACCCATTCTGAAGCAAAAGGCAAAGCTTGCAAGGCATTTCCCGATTAATGGGATTATGGTAATCTGGTTTAGCAGGGCGGTTTTTGTGCTCTTGGGATGAGTGGTGGCAACGGTCAATTTGCATACTGTCGGAATGGTTGTACCCTGGGTGGAGAAGAATATGGGCAACAATGTTTATCATCACCGCCAATACCAAACACGTACTGCGACGACGAAATTTTGTTACCTTATTGATTCTATGAAGATTCATAAACATAATAATATTATGCTGTGGTGTCCATTGGCTTGCAAGAATTTTTATGTAAAGCGATAAAGCCTCTCAGGATCGTCAATATGAAATTGTTATTCTGAGTGTATCGTAGAATATTTCGTTTTATTCTTAATTAATCTTTAATAGTTATTAGCTTTAAATTTTTGTTTTAAACAATTTATTTTGTTAATACCGTCTAAATAATTTTATAGCTATGAGTTTGTTTTAGAGTTTATTCAGGCTTTTCTTCATCTCTTTCTTGTATTGGTCCACCTTTTTAGTCAAATCCTGGTATCTGAGATTTGTTCTTAATAAAAGGCGCATTTACGGTAGTATATGGTAAAAATTTTTGACTTTTTAATGTTCTTGTGTAGCGTAGTAAAAATAATTAAAACCCTTCTTTCTATGATTAATTAAACCTTCCTTCTCTAATTCATTTAAGTATTTTATAGCTTCATTTCTATGAATCCCCAATGAAGAACTTATATTATCAATAGTGCAAGGTCTTCGCTTTAGCATTGCAATTATATCTTCAGCGGTTGCTTTAAAATTTGTTTGTTTGAAGGAGTTGTCATATTCAGCAATGATTTCGATGTTCTTACCAAGCGACTTAGCTATACTTATCATTTTTTCTGGTTTTACCTGAAAGGCATAGTCCTCAGTAGTTGGTCTTACAGACGTATTTAATTGAATACGGTGTGGTTTTATCTGCTCTATTAAACTTTTTAATTTCAGAACGTCCGCATCCAATGTGTTTACTCCATTAACAAGAAAAACTTCTAACCATATTTCTTTTTTAAAATGATGTGTAAAACTCCGAATTCCTTCGACCATTTCATCAAACTGGATGCTTTTTTGAGGTCGGTTAATATACTTGAAGAGTTCTATAGAACCCGCATCTAAAGAAGGTAAAACCAAATCAGCATCTTTAAGGCTTTCAGCCACTTCTTTCTTAAATAATAACGACCCATTTGTTAAGATTGCAATGGGGATATTGGTAATGGACTTTATTGAGTTGATAAGCTCAGCAATTCTTGAATAGAGGGTAGGTTCTCCTGAACCAGACAGTGTAATATAATTCGCATTTATTTTTTGTTTCAAAAGTGTTTTAATTTCGTCTACAATTTCCTCAAGAGGAAAATACTCTTTTCTTTCAACTGTCAGGCAAGTCGTCTTTCCTAATTGACAATAGATGCAATTATAACTACAGGTCTTAAATGGAATTACGTCAACTCCAAGGGAAAGACCAAGTCTCCTCGATGGAACAGGACCAAAAATGTATTTTCTTTTTACCATAAGAAATCTCTTAATGAAGATAAGGAAAGATTAAGAATCCTACAATTTTTTAAGAGGAGATCCTAATGTTTACAAGGTGGTTCAGCACAAGGTATTTCTGAACCACAACAAGGTGAAGAATTACCACATCTTGTTGAGTAAGATGCCTTTGATTCACTTTTAGTGACAACTGATGCAGCGGATACTAATTTTTCAAGGTTTTGTGAACCGCATTTCTTACATTTTAGATTCAATTTGTCGTTGGATGATTTAGTCAGTACTTCTAAGATTTCACCACATTTTTTACACCTAAATTCATAGATAGGCATTATAGCGACCTTTCTATATATGGATGTAACACGAGATTTATTTCGTGAATACCCTACGACATAAATGTCACGTTACGAAAGCCTAAAATATGCCCTACAGAATGGGCATATTTTTTCTGCTTTTCTCATAAACTTTGCAAAACGACTTTCGGGGAATTTTCTTTTTAAAATACACAGTGGGCAAATTTTACAAATGAACGCAAGAATTTTTTTCATACACTTTATCCAAAAAATGTTATATTATCCTAATTTTTATTTTTAATGAAAGTCAACTAACTAATTGAAAAAATTTTAAAGATTATTATCGTCCTTTTCTTCGTAAGCAAAAAATCCTTGCTTAAGGAAATGAATAGGAATATCTATTCCTCAAGAAGTTTAAATGCAAAGATACCTAAACTAACTATGAAAAAGACAAAGTGCCATAGCACAATATTTATTGATATAATACTTGATAGCATTGCAGATGGAGTGTTTACAGTCGATAAGAATTGGAAGATAACTTCTTTTAACCAAGCCGCAGAGAAAATCACAGGCATATCAAAGGATAACGCCATAGGACAATATTGTTTTAATGTCTTTAGAACTAACATCTGCCAAAAAGATTGTGCCCTTAAGTCTACTATGGAGTCAAGGAAACAAATTATAAACAAACCTGTGAATATAATAACGGCAACAGGTAAACAAATTCCTATCAGTATTAGCACGGCTATTTTAAAAGACAAAGAGGGGAAAATCATAGGGGGCGTTGAAACATTTCGTGACCTGTCCATTATTGAAGAACTAAGAAAAGAACTTTATGAAAAATATACTTTCGAAGATATTATTAGTAAAAATCATCGAATTATTAAGATATTTAATATCCTACCTGATATTTCCGAGAGCGATAGCACGGTTTTAATTCAGGGACCCACAGGTTCTGGAAAAGAACTTTTTGCCAAGGCAATTCACAACTTGAGTTTACGAAAAAATAAACCTTTTGTGGCGGTCAATTGCAGTGCGCTTCCTGAAACTCTTTTGGAGTCAGAGTTATTCGGATATCTCAAAGGCGCTTTTACAAATGCTAATAAAGATAAACCTGGTAGATTTGCTTTAGCAGAAGGTGGAACGATTTTTTTAGATGAAGTAGGTGATTTTCCTTTAACAATTCAAGTTAAATTATTGCGAGTTATTCAAGAAAAAGAATATGAGCCTTTAGGAAGTGCAAAATCGGTCAAAGCGAATGTTAGAATTATTGCGGCTACACATAAAGATTTGGTTGACTTAATTAGCAATGGAGAATTTCGTCAAGACCTTTATTTTAGATTAAATGTTGTAAAGGTAGAGATTCCCCCTTTAGCCCAACGTAAAGAGGATATACCTTTACTCGTTGTCCATTTTCTAAATCGATTTAACTATAAAATGAATAAACAGATTTTAGGTGTTAAAGATGAGGTTATGGAACTATTATTAAGATATGAATACTTAGGAAATGTGAGAGAATTGGAAAATATTGTGGAACATTGTGTCGTATTATGTAGAGACAATTATGTAGATGTGGAACACCTCCCAGAAGATTTTTTTGAAAGGGTTAAGCAGAGAATAACACCAAAGAATATGAAAGAAGAGTTTAATAAAAGTGAATCTAAAATCTTAGAAGAGGCTTTAGTAAGAAATCTTGGGAATAAAGCAAAAACAGCGGAGGAACTGGGAATTGAACGAACGACATTATGGCGGAAAATGAAGAAATACGGCATTAATATTTAACAAGATAAATGTTGAAATCATTCAACACGTTGCAACATAATATTGCAATATTGCAACTCTTCTATAACGAATCCCCAATCATATCCCTAACATTACTTTGACTATCTCACCTAATATCAATCATTTATATTATATTTTATAAATTGGTATTGTATTTGCGTATAATTATCTTATAAGAGGTATCATAGCTAATGAATGTTGCGATTCCTATTTATGAAGATATTGTATCACCACGGTTTGATATTGCAACAGAATTATTAATTATGACTTCAGAGAATTCAAAAATTCAAAGTGAAAAAAGAATTTCTATTCAAGGTTTTCATCCTCTTCAAATTTTAAAGGCTATTATTGAGGAAAAAATTAATGTAGTTTTGTGTGGGGGAGTTAACGGATTTTGTCTTAGATTTCTTGGTTGTAATGGGATTGATGTTATACCAGGACTTGTTGGAGAAGTTGAAGCTATAAAAGATGGATATCTGAAAGGTGGACTTCAGCCTGGAATGGTTTTTTGGGGGTTGAGGAGAAGAGGACGAAGAAGATCGGGTGGTTGTCCGAGATTTTAAACAATAAAAAAACAGAAAATGGAACTTCTGCAACGCAACATTTATGTTTTAATTCCCTCTTGAGAGGTGCAGGGGTGTGTTTATGCGAGATAAATCTCGCTCCATGACCAAAAAGAGATTAAAATAAATTTATATATAGAAAGGAGTGAATTAATATGCCAGGTTTTGACAGAACAGGACCATTGGGATTGGGTCCAAGAACAGGTGGCGGATTTGGATTCTGTTCACCAGTAGCCCCTTATTCAGGTGGTTATGGTCCAGCGGTTTTCGGCGTCGGAAGAGGAGGATTCCCCAGAGGCGGAGGAAGAGGACGAACATTTGGTGGTGGGAGAGGATGGTGGTGGCGAGCAGGAATGTTGGGATATCCGGGATACCCTCAATTTGCTAATCCATCGATTCCGTATGGCACTTCATTTAGTTCCCCAGAAGAAGAAAAGGGACTCCTGAAAGAACATATGAAATCTTTGGAAGAAGAATTAAAAAATGTGCAGAAGAGAATATCTGATTTAGAAGCAAGTCCGCCACAAGAACCTAAAAAATAGGAGACCCTGAATAGTAGGGACAGAACAATGTTCTGTCCCTACATATGGGGCAACCACAAGGGTTGCCCCTACAATTTTAGTTGTTTTTCTTATCTAAGATAAAGAAAGGAAAGAGAAAATGAAAATCGCCATTTCTTCAGCAGGAAATGATTTAGATAGTCAAATAGACCCAAGATTTGGTAGAGCGCTCTTTTTTATTATAGTTGATTCAGAGACAATGACATTTGAAGTCATAGATAATAGTAAAAATATGAATGCGCCTGGAGGCGCAGGAATTCAGACAGCGCAAAATATAATTGATAAGGGTGTTCAAGTAATAATCACAGGGAATTTGGGTCCTAATGCTTTAAAAATTTTACAGACCTCAGATATTAAATTAATTACTGGCATTTCTGGGACAATAAGGAAGGCGGTAGAAGATTTTAAAAATCAAAAACTCAGTCTCAGCGAATAGGTCAATATTAAATGTTATTAGATGATGTAGGACATATATCCTGCATTATCTTAACCAAATAATTTATTAGAGACATATAAAAGAAAAAGGTTAAAAATTAACATAAAGTTGGGGGTGATTGAAATGCCAAGGAATATTGATACAAACCAATCAGGACAAGGTCGAAGAACAGGCGATGATCAAGGGAGAAATTTATTTAGCAAAAATAGACGAGGTGCGGGTCCAACTGGTGAATGCGTTTGTCCTTCTTGTGGCACGAATGTTCCTCACAAAAGAGGGACACCTTGTTATACTGTTACTTGTCCTAAGTGTGGAGTAAAAATGATTAGAACCTAATAACAAAGGAATCAGAATGCTTAAAATAGCAGTGGCAAGTGGTAAGGGTGGAACAGGTAAAACCCTAATCGCAACGAATCTTGCCAGGTCGATAAAAAACAATGTCTCGCTATTGGATTGTGATGTTGAGGAACCGAATTGCCACATATTTTTACAACCTGAACAAATAAGCGAAAAAGAAGTAACTGTTCCATTTCCCGTCATAGACCAGAATAAATGTTCATTATGCGGTAAATGTAGAGATATCTGCCAATTTAATGCGATAGCGGTTTTGCCCAAAAATGTCTTAGTGTTTTATGAACTCTGTCATAGTTGTGGTGGATGTGTGCGATTCTGCCCTGAAAATGCTATTAGTGAAGTCAATAGAGAGGTTGGTGTTGTATTAGAAGGTAATGTAAATGGAATAACCTGTATATATGGTAAAATGAACATTGGTGAGGCAAGACCTTCACCAATAATAAGAGCGGTTAAAGATTGCATTGTTGAAAATAAAACCTCTATCATTGATGTTCCTCCTGGCACATCTTGCCCTGTAGTTGAGTCGATTATCGGTGTTGACTATTGCATCTTGGTAACAGAACCCACACCCTTTGGTCTGAGTGATCTGAATCTTGCTGTAGAATTAGTAAAGAAACTCAATATTCCAACAGGTGTAGTTATTAATAGGTCAGATATAGGAAATGAAGATGTTAGGAAATTTTGTTTTAACAGCGGTTTGGAGATATTGATGGAGATTCCTTATCACAAAGAAATCGCGGAGAATTATTCAAAAGGATTTTTAATTGTTGATATGTATCCTCACTGGAAAAATCTATTTCTTGAATTATTTGAAAAAATTAAGGCATTGTTAGGAAGATAGGTCAATTATATTTTATTTATCAGATGAGTCTTATTTTGAGTGTGGGTTGTTATGGATGATAAAGATTATTCAAAATTATTAAAAGAAAAAATTCGTCTGAGAAAATTGGCATTTAAGATATTGGAGCTTCCAGAAGAAAGTAGTATCGAGCTAATCAGGAAGGCTTATGTCCGATTAGCTATGAAATATCATCCTGATAAAAAGCCTGAAGATAAAGAGTTAGAAAAACAATTTAAAAACATTCAGAATGCTTATGAATTTTTAATATCTGATAAAAATAGGGGTAGAATTAAGCTGGAAGGTAATGTGGAAGATAAAGCGAGGGTTAAAACCGCAAGATATAATTTAGATAATGAATGGGGTTATTATTTATGGTGGAAAGATAAATTTCATTAGAAAGAAAAATAGTAACAACGAATCATACGAATTCAAAATAAATTGGTGTGGATTCGTGTAATTCTTTGGTTTCAAATTCGTTATTATGAGTCAAAATGATATTAGAAGAGATTTTAAAAAACATAAATTATAATTATCCATTAAAGGAAGTGAAAATCGGACTTCACTGGACCGCTGTTGTAAGTAAATATTGTGGTTTAGCTTCCACGATGATAAAAGAATATTGTAATGATGATGAAATAATTGTGGATGATAAGACAATAGAAGAAATTGCCCAATGGGCTTTGTCAGAAAATATTACTAAAGCATCAGTTGGGCTTGCAGCTATTAATTCGCTAATTGATGTTGATAAGTCAAAATGTATGGAGATAAATGCTTCCGAGATTATTATAGAAAAAGGTAAAGATAAAAATATTTCTGTCATCGGTCATTTTCCGTTTGTGAATGAATTAAAAAACACAGCGGAAAATTTGTGGATAATGGAAAAGTGTCCCCAAACAGATGATTTTCCTCAACAAGATGCCCAAAAGTATTTACCTGTATCTGATGTAATAGCTATATCGGGAACTACTCTGGTAAATCATACTCTGGAGAGATTATTATCAATGTGTTCCCCCAGAAGTATAAAAATACTTTTGGGAGCAACAACTCCGTTTGATCCTGTTCTTTTTGATTTTGGCATTGATTATATTTCTGGTTGTATTGTTATTGATTCTGAAATTGTATTAAAGATTATATCTCAGGGAGCGAATTTTCGCCAAATAAAAAATACTGGTAAAGTAAAACTTCTTACTATGGCAAAAAGTGGGTAAAGTAGATTCTTATGAACGGTTTAACCGATACATTGAAAAATGAAAATTAACCAATAAACATTTATGCAAGGAGGGGATTAATATGCCAAGAGGAGATGGAACAGGACCTTTTGGTCAAGGTCCAGGAGCAGGCAAAGGTAGAGGCGGTTGCTTCGAGCGAGGTATGGGACGCAATATGGGAAGTGGCATGGGTATTGGTAGAAGTGTACAAAGTAGTAAGGTTTCTCGCAAAAGCATTCCCAAAAATTTTCCACAACCTCCAAAGGCATTTGTGGATGAAACAAAATGTACTGCCTGCGGAGTATGTGTCGATGTTTGTAATCAATCAGCAATTATTGTAGATAAAGTAGCCGAAATTAATGTGGAAAAATGTACGGGTTGCGGAGCTTGTGTAGAAATATGCCCGAATAAGTCAATAAGCTTAAAATGAGGAAGAGGTAATAGATGGATAAAGGAGTATTAGAAAACCACGAAAGATATTCAGAGCGTAAAAACCTATATAAGAGTTTTGGCTACGATATTGACAAGGAGCGGGACTTCATTATTGAGAAGGCTCAGCCTCTTTATGGAGATATTTTGGAAGCCGGGACCGGTAAAGGGCATTTCTCGCTTGCTTTAGCAAAGGCGGGTTATCATTTTACAAGTTTTGATATCTCGGAAACAGAACAGGCAATTGCAAAGTTAAACCTTAAATACTTTGGTTTGGACAATCATGTTGATTTTTGCATAGAAGACGGCGAGCATTTAAGTTTTAAAGTCGCAAGTTTTGATATTATCTTTTGCATCAATATGCTTCACCATTTAATTAATCCATATCAAGTTATAAATGAATTTTTCCGCGTGCTTTCTTTGGGAGGGAAAATTATCATAAGTGATTTTACAGAAGAAGGCTTTAAAATAATGGATAAAATTCATATTTTGGAAGGAAGAACGCACGACGTAAGTAAGGCTACAATGACTGATATTGAAAGTTATTTAATAGACAAAGGGCTAAGAACACAAAAATATAGAAGCAAATTTCAGGAGGTCTTAATTGCATATCGACAAATTATATGATTATTTCAATGTAATGCGACATTTATGTCGTAGAAACATACGAGATAAATTTCGTGTTATAGCTGCGAGAGAAAAGGGGGGAATAGTGAAAACAATGTTGCATTTAATAATGTGATGTTCAATAATAAAATGAATATGGCGAGAAAAATGAGCTATAATGATGAATAAAAAATTTCATAAGAATTGTTTTGCCTGTGGAAAACATTCTAAAAATAATTTAAGATTAGAATTCAAACTACTGAATAACAAGACTCTTTATGGTCAATTCAAAATCCACAAAAATTATCAAGGATATGATAATATATTACATGGTGGTATTATTAGCACGATTTTAGATTCAAGTATGATAAATTTATTCTATATGAAAGATGGTTTGGAGTTAAAAACAGCTAAATTAAATATATGCTTTAGGAAACCAATACCGACAGAAAAAACTATCACTATTAGTGCAATTGCTGATAATAATACACTACATTTTTATAGAGCAAAATCTCAGATAAAGATTGATAATACAGTTTTTGCTGATGCAGAAGGATATTTTAAAAAATAAAGTTAGATAAATTGAGAGCAAATTATGAAAATAGGAATTATAATCTATTCAAACGACACTGAAACTGTATGGAATGCAATTCGGTTTGGTAATTTTGCTTTGAAAGAAGGAGATGAAGTAAAGTTATTTTTATTAGGCAAAGGCGTGGAGTGCGAATCTCTTGATACCGAAAAATTCAAGGTAACAGAACAAATACGCCTCTTCATTAATAGCGATGGTAAAATATTCGCTTGTGGTGCCTGTCTCAAAATCCGTCAATCTGGAGGTTCAGAAATGTGTCCGCTGTCAACGATGAAGGATTTGTATGAAATAATAAAAGAGAGCGATAAAGTTGTTACATTTTGAACAGACAGCAGGAACAGGCTTCCTTTATTTTGATGAAGCAGTTAGAAAGATCTTCAAATGGATAAAGATATAGTAATCAAAGTATCAGATTTAACAAAATGTTACGGTGAGATTATTGCGGTTGACCATATCAATTTTGAGGTTGAGAAAGGTGAGATTTTTGGATTTTTAGGTCCAAATGGCGCAGGAAAAACTACAACCATAAGGATGCTTACGGGACTTTCCAAGCCTACAGATGGGAAGGCATCTATTTTTGGACTCGACATTAATTCACAAATTGTACAGATAAAGAAACATATTGGGGTTGTTCCAGAAATTTCCAATCTTTATGACGAGTTGACTGCCTTTGACAACTTATTGTTCATAGCACAGCTTTATGGCGTTCCCTCAAGAGAACGAAATAAAAAAGCAGAAGAATTACTGAAAACCTTTAGGCTCTATGAGGCGTTTTTTGAGGGGATCTTTCTTTTTGTGATTCTTTGGTATTTAAGAAAAAGAAGATACTTCGATGGTTTTCTATTCTCCCTGTATCTTATTGGTTATGGGATGATAAGATTTTTCATTGAGTTTTTCCGGGAACCCGATCCCCAACTAAGTTTCATTATAGGTCCTTTTAACATGGGACAGGTTCTTTGTTTCGTTATGGTGTTTGCGGGTTTGATTATATTTGTATTAAGAGAGAGAGAAAAAAAAGATGGAAATTAAATTAACCGATGTAAATTTTAAAGAAGAAGTCTTAGATTCAGAACTACCCTGTTTAGTAGACTTTTGGGCAGAATGGTGTGGGCCTTGCTATATAGTTGCGCCCGCGGTAGAACAAATTTCCAAGGAGTATGAGGGTAAATTGAAAGTATGTAAGCTAAATGTGGACGAAGCTCCCAAAACAGCTTCCAGCTACGGCATTATGAGCATACCGACATTAGCGATTTTTAAAAAAGGCAAGGTAGTAGACAAAATTATCGGTGCGATTCCCAAATCTGAATTGGAAGCTACGATTAAGAAGCATATTTAGTTAAATCACTTTTAAGAACATAAGCAGGAGGTGATTATTATGCCAGTTTATAGTTATGTATGTAAAGATTGCGGGGAGGAATTCGATTTGTTAATAGGTGTAACTTCAGAAAAAACAGAACTGAAATGCAAAAAATGCAATAGCAGAAACATAGATAAAATATTAAGTTCATTTAGTGTAGGAAACTCTGGCGGCAAATCCAGTTTATCGGGATCAAGCTGTCCAACAGGTACCTGCCCCACTTGTTTTTAGAAAAGGTTTATTAAAAATGGCCGATGTTCTACAGATTTTAACTGCTTTTGGCGCAGGGCTTTTATCATTTTTTTCGCCATGCGTATTACCTCTTATTCCTGCGTATATTTGTTTTATCACCGGGTTATCGGTTGAAGAACTTATCGCCCCTAAAGAGAAGGATTTTGGGAAGGTAAAGACCGTTTTGCCTGAAAGTTTGTTATTTATATTAGGTTTTTCCATAGTTTTTGTTATTTTAGGCGCCTCAGCTACTTTTTTAGGTTCATTTTTATTTGCCAAACAGAAGATAATAAAAATAATCGGTGGATTAATAGTTATCTTTTTTGGATTGCATATCAGCGGTTTATTTAATATAAAGTTTTTACAATATGAGAAGAAGCTCCACCTTAGAAGTAAACCCGTAACTAAATTCGGCTCTTTTTTAGTAGGTATGGTTTTTGGTTTTGGTTGGACGCCTTGCGTTGGGCCAATATTAGGCGGTATACTTATGTTGGCTGCTACCAAAGACAGCCTAATTAAAGGTGTATTACTCTTAAGTTTCTATTCTTTAGGATTAGGGCTACCATTTTTTCTTTTGAGCATAGGTGTAGAATATATGTTAGATCTATTTTCAAAGGTAAAAAGGTATTTTAAACTCGTATCAATTGTAAGCGGAATTTTACTTATTGTTATAGGAATAGGAATTATAATTTCGAGTTTTTAAAAGGAGGATAAGATATGCGAAGAAAAGTGATAAGCATATTAATTATATTTGTATTAGGGTGCTTTGTTTTTCTAATTGTGAGTCGGCAGAAGCCGTTGTCTTCACAGGATGCTGAATCAGGGAAGGAAAGCTTAAGTCAGAACGCCCCTGATTTTGTTTTGCCGACTCTTGAAGGAAAAAGCTTGAGACTTTCTAATTTTGAAGGCAAAGTGATTATCCTTGATTTCTGGGCTACGCATTGTCCGCCCTGTCGACAGGAAATCCCTGATTTTATTAAGCTGTATAATAAATACAGAGATAAGGGATTAGTAATAATTGGTGTAAGTCTGGATAGTGGTGATGTAGAGGGGCTAAAAAGATTTTGCCAGAATGAGGGGGTAAATTATCCGATCGCAATAGGTAATTATGAAGTAACTAAAAGTTACGGCGGTATTAAATATATCCCTACCACTTTTATTATTGATAAAAATAAGAATATAGTTAAAAAATTCATAGGTTATACTTCTATCGATGTTTTTGAACGCGAAATTGAGAAACTTTTGAAATAGGAGGATTTGTATATTATTAAGAGTTATCGTTTGACTGGTTATTGGAAGTGCAATTGGAGGGCTCCTTGGTTATTTTGGCAAATGTGCAAGCGGAACCTGTCCTTTAACCAGTAATCCTTATAGTGGCGCTTTATATGGGGCAATTTTAGGATTGTTGCTTTCTTTAATGAAACAATAGGACAGATAAAATGCCAATTATGGAAATTAGTATTGTACCCCTGGGAACTAAAACAGCATCTGTTAGTAAATACGTAACAAATTCGATAAAAGCACTAAAGAAAAACAAAGGCATAAAATATAAGTTAACCTCAATGGGGACAATAGTAGAATCAGATACGATAGAGAAGCTGTTAGACATAGCATGCAAGATGCATAATACGGTATTTAATGATAAAATAAAAAGGGTTGTAACTACGATTAAGATAGATGACCGGAAAGATAAAAAATTAACGATAAAAGGTAAAATAAAATCAGTACAAAAAAAATTAAAGGTTTAAAATGATTGACTTTAAGCATATTGAGGAAGCGGTTAGAAAGATAAACAAATGGATAAAGATTTAATAATCAAAGTATCTGATTTAACAAAATGTTACGGTGAGATTCTTGCGGTTGACCATATCAATTTTGAGGTTGAGAAAGGTGAGATTTTCGGATTTTTAGGTCCCAATGGTGCAGGAAAAACCACAACTATAAGGATGCTTACAGGGCTTTCTAAGCCCACAGATGGGAAGGCATCTATTTTTGGACTCGACATTAATTCACAAATTGTACAGATAAAGAAACATATTGGGGTTGTTCCAGAAATTTCCAATCTTTATGACGAGTTGACTGCCTTTGAGAATTTACTATTTATGGCACAGCTTTATGGCGTTCCCTCAAGAGAACGAAATAAAAAAGCAGAAGAATTACTGAAAACCTTTAGACTCTATGATCGCAAAGACAGCCTCTTTCGCACATTTTCCCGCGGTATGAAGCGAGCTCTAACAATCGCTGCAGCCTTAATTCATAATCCTGAAATTCTTTTTTTGGACGAGCCTACAGTTGGCTTAGATGTAGTGGCTGCCCGTTCTTTACGTAATTTGATTGGCAACCTTCATCAGCAAGGGATAACTATCTTTCTCACAACGCATTACTTAGAGGAAGCAGATATTTTGTGTAACCGTGCAGCCATAATCGTAAAGGGACAGATTATGGCAACTGATACCCCTGAAAACTTGAAAGCTAAAACTGAAGCGAAATCTCTTGAAGAGGCATTTATGAAGATTACAGGTTTAGAGCCAGAGGTTTTAGCAATTGAAAAAGGAAAGTAAGATGTGGCGTGATGACTTACGGGGCATTTTTTATATCGCCTTAAAAGATATGAAGACGTACTATTTTAAGCCACCGGCAATTAGCTGGGGTATTGTCTTTCCTATTACCTGGATTTTAGCCTTTTATTTAAGAAATCCCGGGGATTTTAAAGAATTGGTGCCCGGCTTGATTGCGATGACGATTCTTTTCAGTACTACTGCTGCTGAAGCAGTGGTTATAAATTTTGAACATCGAGTTGGTTCTTTAGAAAGATTAATTTTAGCGCCCATCAGTATATCCGCGGTACTTCTTGGAAAGGTGCTGGGAGGAGCGGTTTTCGGCTTTTTGATGACAACTATAGTAACAATAGGTTCTGTGATATTACTCAGGCTTCATCCCAACAAAATTTACCTTATTCTAATAATTATCCCTTCGCTCTTTGTATTCTCGTCCCTTGGCGCCTTTTTATGTGTGATGGTGAAAGAAGTGTTTGAGGCACAGACATTACTTAACCTGCCGCGATTCTTAATGATATTTTTAAGTGGCGTTGTCTATCCTGTCTCGAAGATGCATTTAGTATTACAGTATTTTTCTTATGTATTGCCCCTAACTTATACTGTAGAAGGGCTTAAGAGTTCGTTTTCTACTGGATTAGGCAAAATGATTCTTTTGGATACTTTAATACTTGTTCTCTTTTTCATTTTTTTCATTCTTCTGGCAGTAAAATTACTTTATAGAAAGTTTGAATAGGAAAAATGATAATAGATTTAACCCAAATGCAGCCAGGTGAATCTGGTGTGATAATGGAAATTTGTGGTGGTTACGGTTTAATGAGGAGGGTCCAGAGCATGGGAATAAGGACTGGTAAGAAAATTACCAAAGTGAGTTCTCATTTTTGGCGGGGACCACAAACTGTAGAGATAGATAATTTGCAGATTGCTATTAGTTTTGGCATGGCAAGAAGAATTTTAGTTCGGGTTGGAAAATGAGATTAAATAATATTTTATTAATGGGAAATCCCAATGTCGGTAAATCCGCGATATTTTCCCGACTTACCGGTGTTAAGGTAATAATTTCTAATTATCCTGGAACTACAGTAGAGTTTACTCAGGGCAAAATGAAGCTTGGCGAAGAAACAGCAATGATCATAGATGTGCCGGGAACATACACTTTAGAGCCAACTTCTAAAGCCGAAGAAGTAGCCGTTGAGATGTTGAAACAGGGTGATGTAGTTATAAATATTGTGGATGCAACAAATTTAGAGCGGAATCTTTATTTAACCTTGCAACTCTTAGAGAAAGATGTGCCAGTGATTGTTGCTTTGAATATGTGGGATGATACCAAGCATTGCGGGATTAATATTGATGTTAAGAGATTAGAAGAGTATTTAGGTGTGCCTGTAGTTCCTACCTGCGGCTTAACTGGCGAAGGGATTAAGGAGTTAATTACTCGACTGCCAGAAGCAAAAACGCCGAAGTTACAAATTTCTTCTGATACCCAAAGATGGGAGATGATAGGTAAAATTATAGAAGCGGTTCAGAGATTAACCCACCGGCATCATACCTTATTAGAGAGATTGGAGGATATAAGCATAAAACCGCTAACCGGACTACTAACGGCCTTAGCGGTCTTATATAGTTCATTTTGGGCAATTCGTTTTATTGGCGAGAATCTCATCGGGTATGTAATTGAGCCGCTATTTGAAAGAATATGGCTGCCTTTGGTGATGAAATTAAGTGTTGTCTTGGGCGAAGGCAGTTTTCTCCATAATATACTTATCGGTAATCTTATTGAAGGCAAAATAGATTTTGGCCAGTCCTTTGGTCTTTTAACAACCGGGCTTTTTGTGCCGATAGGAATGGTATTACCATATATATTTAGTTTCTATTTAGTATTAGGGCTTTTAGAAGATTTTGGCTATTTGCCGCGACTGGCTGTTTTAGTGGATAATTTCATGCATCATTTAGGGCTACATGGATATGCCATAATTCCTCTGATGTTAGGATTAGGATGCAATGTTCCCGGTGCATTAGCTACCCGAATTTTAGAAGAAAGACGGGAAAAATTTATTGCCGCTACTTTAATGGCAATTGCCGTTCCATGTATGGCTCAGATTGCGATGATCGTGGGTTTAGTGGGACAGCGAGGAGGCAGATATGTAATAATCGTGTTTTCTACCTTGTTTATTATTCTGGTCATTAAGGGGTTAATTTTGAATAAGGTTTTAAAAGGAGTGAGCCCGGAAATTCTGATTGAAATCCCTCCCTATAGGATACCTCAAATAACAGCGGTGATTAAAAAACTCTGGATGCGTCTGTTCAGTTTCTTACGGGAAGCCATTCCATTTGTTCTTTTGGGAGTATTTTTTGTCAACATGCTTCATACACTAAAAATAATAGATTTCTTGGCTATTATTTTTGCACCTGTCCTTACAAGTTTATGGGGGCTTCCTAAAGAAGCTATTTCCGCTCTTATTGTAGGATTTTTAAGAAAGGACGTTGCTGTAGGGATGCTTGGGCCACTTAATTTAACTACTAAACAATTAGTAATTGGCTCAACAATTCTAGCTGTCTATTTTCCCTGTATTGCTACCTTTGTGGTTTTAATTCGTGAATTAGGGATAAAGGATATGTTAAAAATAACATTTATAATGATTACGGTTGCTTTGTTGATTGGAGTTATTCTTAATTTTATATTACACTAACTTAAAAAATTTATATGAAACAGATAGTAATAATAAATGGAAAAGGTGAGACTTGGCAAAACAATAATTAGCGCAAGTTTTGCTTCTTTGGCAAAGAATGCGGTTTTTGCTGATTGTGATGTGGATGATGTGGATTTACATCCATTATTGTAACCGGCTATAAAAGAACGTTATGAATTTAAAAGCGAACAAACCGCAACAATAGATGAAAAGAGCTGTTAGCAATGTGGGAAATGTATCGCTGACTGTAGATTCAATGCGATAAGCAATAATTTTGTGATTAACCATATTCCCTGTGAGGGATGATGTATTGCGATATTTATGTCGCAATGTAGGGAACGGTCGCGACTGTTCCCTACGAGATAAATCTCGTGTTACAACCTATGGAAGAAAATATATTTGGAGAGAAGAGATTGGAGAATTTTTATCGTAAGGTCTAAAATGGTTATGGATAAATGAATATGAAAAAAATCAAAACAAAAACAAAAGAATGCACATTTACAACAAACTCAAAATGGATAAGTGGTTATCGAGGGATTTCGCATAAAGATTTAAATCATAACATTGAAGTGGGTTATTCCCCCGTACTCTGTAAAGAAGTTAATGGTGTTTGGACGCCAGAGGAGTTATTCATTGTTTTTATTGAAAGTCGAATAATGATTACTTTCATTTTGTTAGCTCAAAGGAATCAGATTGAGATACTATCATATCAATCTCATACAGAAAATAGAATGATTAATGATAATGGAATTCCACATTTTATTAATATTTATATCTATCCTGAGATTACCGTCAAAAAGGAATCGGATGTTTCCTATCTTAATGACATTTTAAATCAAGCAGAGAAGTTATGTTTATCATCAATAGCGGTCTCAATAAATGTTGAGATAAAACCCCGCATAATAGTTCATAAAACCAAATAGGAGCCTAAGTATATTGAAAACGATAGTTGTTATAAGTGGGAAAGGTGGAACTGGTAAAACAGTAATTGCCTCAAGTTTTGCTGTATTAGCTAAGAGTAAGGTTATTGCAGACGCTGATGTTGATGCCTCTAATTTATATTTAGTTTTGAATCCTAAAGTTGAAGATAAAGGTTATTTTGTTGGTGGGAAAAAGGCAAAGGTAGATGAGGAAAAGTGTGTTGGGTGTGGAAAGTGTCTTGAGGTTTGTCGTTTCGATGCTATTGAAGTAAGTAACGGCAAAATCCACATCAATGAAATATCTTGTGAAGGCTGTGGTGTTTGTCATCTGGAATGCCCTTACTCAGCCATCCAGATGATTGATGATGTCTCAGGAGAATGGTTTGTATCTAATACTTTATATGGGCATTTAGCCCATGCAAAATTAGGGATTGCAAAAGAAAATTCCGGTAAACTTGTGACGACTGTTAGACAAAAGGCTCAGTCTCTTGCTGAGAACGAGAATGTTGATTATATAATTATTGATGGACCGCCAGGAATAGGATGTCCTGTTTTGGCATCTTTAACAGGTGTCGATTTAGCTATTATTGTGACAGAACCTACTCTGTCAGGAATAAGTGATATGGAACGCATTATAAAAGTTACTCAGCACTTTAGTATCAAAACACTATGCGTGATTAATAAATTTGATATAAACTTTGAAAATACTTATTTAATTGAACAATGGTGTAATCAAAATAATATTACTATGATTGGGGAAATACCGTTCGATAAAAAGGTTATCGATTCTGTCGTTAAGGGGATTCCAGTTGTTTGTAATGAGGAAGGTGTGGCGAATGATGAAATCAGAAGAATCTGGTCTAAGATTGAAAAATTCTGTCTTGTGGTGAACGATTTTAAAATAGTTCCTTAATTCAAAAAGATTTTAAGTATGATGAAAAAAAATATATTTGATGACATATCAACTCGTTATGATTCCTGGTATGAGAATCCTGTAGGGAAGAAGATAGATGAATTAGAGAAAAAGGCAATGGATGAGATGACCAAAGATATTCACAATGATGGTTTGTTACTTGAAATAGGTTCAGGAACAGGTCATTGGACAGAGTATTTCTCAAGAAAGGGCTTTAAAGTAATGGGAATTGATACCTCGCAAAATATGTTAAAATATGCTATTAAGAAAAAAAATCTCAAATCAGAATTTCTATTAGCCGATGCACAACATTTACCTTTTAATGACCAATCTTTTACTATTGTTGTAGCTATAACCACGCTGGAGTTTATTGCAAATTACAAAATTGCTTTAGAAGAGATGAATCGGTGCACTAAAAAGGGTGGGAAAATAATTATCGGTGCTTTGAATAAATATTCTTTTATGGGAATAAAACGGAAAATAGTTAAGAATCCCCTTTTCAGGAATGCACACTTTTTTACTTATCTTGAGCTAAAGAATCTATTAAGTTTGTTTGGAAATGTTAAGATAGAAAGCTCTGTATTCTTTTTACCCTCTAAGATGCTTTTGGGATTAGCAAATTTTATCGAGAAATTAGGAAAAAGATATTTCCGATTTTGGGGAAACTTCTTTATAGCCATTGTTGAAAAATATTAACTTGGTAAAGATGTAACGCGAGCTTTAGCTCGCAAATCGTTGCGACATAAATGTCGTGTTACAGTTCTTCAGATCTCTTTATGAAAGGATTTCAAAAATGAATAGGACAAATATTAGTGATACAAATGATTATATTTTAGAAAAACAAGAAATTAATAATCAAATGAGAAAAATAAAACATAAACTAATTGTGTTAAGCGGAAAGGGAGGTGTGGGTAAAAGCACTGTGGCAGTTAATATTGCATTGGGACTTGCCGTCATCGGTAAAAAAGTTGGCTTATTGGATATAGATATACACGGACCGAGTATCCCCAAAATGCTCAATTTAGAAGATAAGCGGTTTGAAGTTGATGTGGAAAAGATGAAACCAATTCAATTTAATGATAATCTTTCTGTGATGTCGATAGCTTTTTTCTTACCTTCGGATAGTAGTGCTGTTATTTGGCGGGGACCACTTAAGATGAAAGTTATTAAACAATTCTTAAGTGATGTGGACTGGGGTGAACTTGATTACTTAGTCATTGACTCACCTCCAGGAACAGGTGACGAACCTCTTTCAATATGCCAACTGATTGAAGGTGCAACAGGGAGTATTATCGTAACAACGCCCCAGAAATTATCTATTATTGATGTTAAAAAGTGTGTCTCGTTTTGTAATATTGTAAAAATGAAAGTGTTGGGTGTGGTCGAAAATATGAGTGGACTTATTTGCCCGCATTGTAAAAAGGAAATCAGTTTATTCGGAAAAGGTGGTGGCGAGAGAATGGCTAATGAGATGAATGTGGATTTTTTAGGAGCTATCCCTATGGTTCCTGAGGTAGTAGATAATTGCGATAACGGCGTCTTTGATTTAAAACAGTATAAAGAGACAATAATGGCAAGTATTTTCAAAGAAGTGATTACAAAAATTCTGCTTAAGGTAGAAGGAAATATTTTGCAACGGAATGAGTTACATAATAACAAAATGTTTATAAATGATAAGCAACCTATAAGTCGTGATTCAAAAAAGGAGGGAAATATGATGCGGATTGCATTACCAATCGCACAAGGGAAATTAAGTTCACATTTTGGTCATTGTGAACAATTCGCTTTGGTTGATGTTGATGATAAAACAAAAGAAATAATTTCGAGCCAATTAGTTGATTCACCACCTCATCAGCCAGGACTCTTGCCTCAATGGTTACAAGAAAAAGGTGTAAATATTGTAATCACCGGAGGAATGGGGAGTAGAGCAATCAGTTTATTCGAGGAAAAGAATATTAAAGTTGTATTAGGAGCGAAGGCTGATACTCCCGAGCGTATCGTTATGGAATATTTAAATGGAACTTTAGAGTTAAGCGATAATATTTGTGACCATTAATTGTTAAGATTGTTGTAATGCGAGCTTTATCTCGCACTACCCTGCGACATAAATGTCGCACTACAGAAGATATGAACAGTTTAACAATAATTTGCGATAATAATAGCAAAAACCCTGCTCTTGAGGCTTCTTGGGGTTTTTCCTGCTTAATTGAGGGATTTAAGAATAAGATTCTGTTTGATACTAATTCCGATGGTAAAATATTATTAAAAAATATGCATCTTCTCGGAGTTATTCCAGAAGATATACAAACCGTTGTTTTATCGCATCATCATTGGGACCATACTAATGGACTTAGTGTTTTTTTATCAAAAAATCCTGATGTATCTGTATATATACCCGAATCATTTCCTTCAGAAATCAAAACTAATATCAAAAACTCGTGGTCGAATTGTATTGAAGTGTCAGACTCACTCGAAATTATGAAGGATATTTACACCACAGGAGAATTAAAAAGTGAGGTAAATGAACAATCGCTAATTTTGAAGACCCAAAATGGTATAACTCTTCTTCTCGGATGCGCCCATCCAGGAATCAACAATGTTATCAAACAGGTTCAGGAGAGATATAAAAAAGAAATATATATGATAATCGGGGGATTTCATCTCTATAAAAAAGATGAACGTTCAATTAAGGAAATTATTAATCGAATAAAAGAATCAGGTGTGAGGAAGGTTGCGCCCTGTCATTGTACGGGAACGAAGGCTAAAGATTACCTTAAATTCGTTTATGGCAAAGACTATGTGGAAGTTGGTTGTGGTTCAAAAATTTTTATTTGATATGGGTCCTTACTATTTTGGTATGTATAACTATTAAGATAAAAACGGAGGGTATACTTATGTCTGTTCCAAAAAGAGCGAGGGAACTTATGAGTCATGGACGAGTGATGGCTCTTGCGACTTGTTCAAAGGATGGAGAACCTAATGTAGCACCTATGAAACAATGTTGGTGGTATAATGACAATACAATGGTCATTGGTGATTTATTTATGAAGGCAACAAAAATGAATGTCCTTGAAAATGGACGAGCCGCTTTTACAGTCTGGACTGAGGATCCGAGTGAGGGTTACAAGTATAAAGGCTCTGCAAAATATTTAACTTCTGGTCCTGAATATGATTTTGCTAACAATGAAATGAAAAAGAAAACATCGGAAAAGAATTTCAAAGGTGTTGTTGTTATTAAAGTAGAAAAGGTTTATGATATCAAATCAGGACCGACTGCAGGTGAGTTAATTACTGAATAATAATATCGTTGTAAATATTAACAAAGTTGGAATGAACCATTGTAAGTGGACAATTAGATAGTTATAAGTTGGTAAGAGTATAGTTTCTTTTAGTTATGAAAAAGATTGATAGGTTGTAGGGAACAGTTGCAACTGTTCCCTACATAACAAACCCCTGACCCTTTTAAGAGGGGAATTGTTTGTAGTTCCTGCTTTAGCAGATAGATTTTTTACCCACTAAAGTGGGGACTACTAACTAATCCACTCAAGAGGGAAGTTTTTTGTAGGATTATGCTAATCATTATTATGAAGTAAAAACAAATATGCATCTTCGAGTGTTGGGGTGACTTGTTGAGAGTTTAGGAGATAATCATCTTTCTTTATAAATCGTAATAGTATTCCTTTGAGGGTTGCTTTTCGGTATATGACTTTATGATGAGTCATTAATTGATGAATATCTTTTTCTTCACCAATAAATTCATAAATATTCCCGCTTGCCATTATTATGAGTTCCTGAGGTGAACCCTGGAAGAGTAATTCCCCCTTATTAATAATAGCAATATCATTGCAACTTACTGAAATATCTTCAACGATATGTGTGGAGAGGATAATAATTCTCTCACGACTTAGTTTACTCAACAGATTTCTAAATTTCACTCTTTCAATCGGGTCAAGACCTGCTGTAGGTTCGTCAACTATTATAACTTTTGGAATTGTAATTAATGCTTTGGCTATTGCAATTCTCTTTTTCATTCCACCTGAGAAATTTTTTATCTTCTCATTTTTTACATCTATTAAATCAACTTCTCCTAAAAGGCGAAAGATAGTATTTTCTCTTTCCTTGCTCGATTTTATTCCTGATAATAATGCGAAATAATTTAGATATTGATAAGCCGTGAAATCCTCATAAAGACTGAATGATTGTGGTAAATAACCAATTTGTCTTTTAGCAAAAGGTTTTTGAGTTATAATATTATAACCATTTATGTACACTGCTCCGAATGTTTGTTTCATTAAACCCGCTACAATCTGCATCAGGGTTGTTTTACCAGCTCCATTCGGACCTAATAAACCAAACATCCCACGCGTAATTTTCAAATCAATCTTTTTTAATGCTTCAATTCCTTCGATTGGTCTTGCACCATATTTATATTTTGTTGATGGGATAAAATATCCCAATTTTTTTAGTTTAAAAACGGGATAAATCTTACAGAGGTTTCTAATTTCGATGGATAATTCTTCTTTATCCAAATCTGTAGGAACAGAACACTGTTTTGTTTCTACAGTGCGAGATAAATCTCGCGTTACATTGGAAGAGGAATCAATGCGAGATGAATCTCGCTTCACATCATAAGAATCAATATAGGTATCAAAGGAAACTCCTGTTGGAACAGAAATTGTCACAGGAACAGTTGAAGCAATTGCAAGTTTTTTCATTCTCATTCTCTTCGGACTCCAGAAAAGGAGAATCCATCGCCATATGAATATTCGATTGAAATTTTTTGCAAAAAATCTTTTTATAAAATTTATGATATCTTCAATAGTTAAATAAGTAGCCGGGATAATTATTAATGTCAGTAATGTTGAGCTTAATAATCCACCACTGATTGTAATCGCCATTGGTGACCACATATTCTCTCCTTTAGTTCTCAGAGCGAGTGGCAATAAACCTAAAACAGTTGTAGCTGTAGTCATAAGAATTGGCTTGACTCTATGATAACAGCCAATAATCACTGCTCTTTCTCGGGAGTATGCTTTTCCTCTTCGCAGTATATTATGGACATAATCAATGAGAACAATTCCATTATTAACAACAACACCTGGTAATAATAACACACCAAAAGCAGACATTTCATCAAATGGTGTATTCGTAAAATACAATGCCCATATAATACCTATAATTATAAGAGGGATGGTGAACATAATAATGAAAGGGGAGAAGTAGGATTCAAAAGTCGCTGCCATAAGCATATAGATAAGAAATAAAGAAATGTACACAGCCCATTTTAGATTCTTTTTCATTTCATTAACTTTTTCTTCTTCACCGCCCAACTTTGCAATATATCCAGCGGGGAATCTGAGATTGTTCAATGTTTCGATAATTTGGTTTTTTATTTCAACAAATTTATATTCCGGAATTGTAAAAAAGTTGATATGAACGACCTTTTCTTGATTTTCTCTATAAATAGAATTCACTGAACTTGCAAATTTTATGGTGCTTATCTCCTGAAGGGCAATTTCATTACCAAAGCCTGAAAATACTTTCATATATTTTATGTCATTTAAGAGTTTGTTTTTTTCACCCTCAAGTTTGAACACTATATCAATATCTTTATCATTTTTTGTGTATTTAAGTGAAGATATTTTCCCCTTTTCACGAGTACTTTCAATATCAGCAACAATGCTTTGAACGGAAATGTTAAATAAAGAAGACTTTTCAGGGTCAATGATAACTTGGACTTCAGGATTACCTTTCTGAGTCTCTAATTCGGCTTTGCGAATACCTTTTATGTAGGAGAGTTCATCGATGAGAACTTTAGCAAGGAATAATTGAACATTATAATCAGGACCTTTCAAATCGATTGTTCCACCTTCCCCATATTGGATGTTTGTCATTTCTTCGGGATTATAGGGATAAAGTGTTACTTCAGCATTTTCAATGGGACCAATTTCATCTATAATTGTTTTCTTAATATCCTTCGCAGTTCTTTTTCGTTCTTTTATATCTTTAAGTTGAATAGTAAGATTTGTATTCTCTTTATCAATCCAGGTTCGCATAATTTTTTTCTCAGGTAATTTATCAAGTTTCTCTTCGACCTGTTTTACAATGTCGGATGCGGCTTCAACGTCTGTCCCTTTTGGCATTTTGACATATACATTGAAAGAATCTTCATGTGCTGATTCCTCATTCATTCTTCCTGATTCAAGGTTTTTACGCATATAAACATAAGTGAAGAGTATTACGAGTGTAACAACTATGATGAGTCTTACGCGATGTCGTAATGAGCCTCTAAGTATAAAGCTATAGATTTCTCTCGAAATTATCCTCGTTTTGTGAGAATTTTTGTATCTATATGGATACCATTTTGTTAAGTAATTAAACAGGTTGTTTAATCGCTTATTTAATTTACTTTTTTCTTTATCGCGGTGAGATAAAATTTTTGAAGCTACCATCGGAATGAGTGTTAAAGAGACTAACAGAGACATAATGATTGGGAAAATGATAGCTAATGCTCCTTCTTTAAAAATCAATTTTATCTCGCCTTCAATAAACAAGATGGGAAGAAAAACAACGACGGTGGTAGCAGTAGAAGCAAATAAAGCTTTCCCCACTTGATAACTACCCATTTTCGCAGATTGAATCGCATCACCTGATTGTTTATAATGTCGATAGATATTTTCAAGGACAACGATTGAGTTATCTACAAGCATACCAACACCAATGGCTAATCCAATGAGTGATATGACATTCAGCGAGAGATTCTGGAAATACATCAAATTAAATGTGGCAATAATGGAAATAGGAATTGCCGTCGCTATTATTAAAGTCATTTTGATATTTCTAAGAAACAAGAAAAGAACAAGTATTGCCAATAAACCTCCAACAATGGCAAGGCTTGCAACCTTATTGATTATTTTTTCGATTATTTCTGTGTAATCTTCTGAGATAGAGATTTCAAATCCTGGTGGCAAACTCTGATTTATTTCCTGGACTCGTTTTTTAACTTTTTTCTTAAGTTTAATAGGATTAACTTTTGCTTCCTTTTTGATTCTGATTCCGATAGAATTTTTGCCATCAATACGATAAATCCATTCAGGCTTATTAACATTTTCTTCTACTTTAGCAATGTCTCCAAGTGTTATTGTTCCACTATCGTCGATTTTAATATCTTTTAGCAAATCAATGTCATCTAACTTTGTATTTAATTTCAAATAATATGTCTGATTAACTCCCTTCAATTCACCGATAAATATGTCTTCATTTGTATAGGAACTTATTTTGGATAAGAGTTGATTGAATGGAACCATATACTGAATCATTTTGTCTTTATTGAGTGTGATATCATAGGTGCTCCAGTAATTTCCTCCAACACTAACTTCAGCAACTCCGCTAATGTCTTCTAATTGTTGTTTAATTTTATCTGTAGCGATGTTGCGTAACGAAGTTTCATCTGATTCTCCTTTGATAACAACTTCCATAAATAACCATTTAGCAAAGGAGGTATCAAAGTTCCTTGCATTTGCGTAAAAAGTTCTGGGTGGAAAATTTTTGCGGAATAAATTTAATTTGTCATTGAAATCAATTACGGCAAAACGCATATCCACACTATACTCGAACTCAACCATCATCCAAACGCCCCAATCACTTGTCCAGGACCTGATTTTTTTAACCTTTGGCATTGACGCGGCAAGAGCCTCTAAGGGAGCAGTTACTTTTTCTTCTTTCTCATCAGGCGAACCTTCATATTGAGCCCAGACTCCCATTGCAGGAAAAGAAATGTCAGGGACAATCTGTACAGCTAATTGTTGGTAAGAAATGATTCCCAATAAGGTAATAGCAATGAAAAACATCGTTGTGGTGATGGGACGTGATATGCAAAAATCCGATATTTTCATAATAATATCTTGTAACCAAGAATCACACGAATCGTCACGAATAGAGATAGAATCTGATTGGTGTGAATTCGTGAGATTCGTGGTTTCTCTTTATTTATAGTTCTATTATTTCAAATTTTTTCTCATCGTGCATTCGTGTGTGTGTTTCTGGGTCCCATTTTGGAGTTTGAACTATCCAGCCATCCGGGTCAATAGTTACAAATAGTGGTCTATCAGGAACCTCAAGATTAATAACTTTTTCTTCTTCTGGTTCAAATAATAATTTTTGAGTAATTTGGTCTCCTTCTGTCTCGATATAAACAGGAAGAATCGTCTTAGCCTGACTTTTGTTCTTAACGATTACTGTTATCTTATAATCCATACCGATTGTCTTTTTATCATCGAACATTTGAGCAAAAGCTTTTTTAATTTCGAATTCAGGGATTTTGTCCGAGTAAAACCATTGCTGTAAAAACCAATCTAACTTATCACCAGATATTTTTTCAGCTAATTGGATAAAGGCTTTTTCATCAATTAATTTTTCTCTAAATTCATTTAGATAAGCCTGAATGAATTTAATGAATTTCTCATCACCCATAATAAATCTAAGCATTGTCCAAATCGCTAATGCTTTTTGATATTTGAAATCAGGAAATGATTTATTGAAATCTAAAATGTTAATTTGGGTTACATCGTAATTTCTGCTTTTGGTATATTTATTAAGCAAAATATTTTTTTTGTAATAAGTTCTTTCTATAATTGGTGATAAGTAAGTGTTTAAATATGATTTAAAAAATTCTTTAAAAAATGATTTCGTTTCATTAGGTGTTTTAATGCAATTATCAACATAACGGTTGATTATCAATGTGCTTAATGTTCTGATATAGATATTGAACGTTTCAAATTTCCTGAATTTAAATTCATTATAAGGGTCTTCTATGAGAACCTTTTTATATTCTGGTAATTGCTTTTTTAATCTAATAAAATCATAACTGCTAATGGTAAGGTAGTTGTAATCAAAGGTGGATGGATTTTCATATAGCACTAAATATTCTGTGATATATTTCCCAAGAACCTTTCCAAGTCTTTCAAATTGGTCTTTATATTCGCTAAGTATAAAATCAATTACTTCCTTATTATCATCCAGATAATAAAATCGTATTTTTAAATCACCATAATCCTTATCAATATGTTTATAATTTCCAACTATAATATTTATGTTAGAAGAACTGCGACTAAGATTGATTTTAAATATTTTTCTTTTTCCTTCTTCTTGTGTATTGAGAATATCTCCCTCAACAATTGGCACTAAATGTTTAGGGAAATTGAGTGTTAGATCATATCTAAAATTTGATGCCAAAGATTCAGAATAATTATTCTGGCTCTTATTATATTCGACAATTTGAGGATACCAGTGATTATATGGAGTAAGTGCAAAAGCCTTGAGAAATAAGAGTCTTCCTTTATCAGTTGAAAGATGGCCATTGTAATTAATCTGTATTTCAACGATGTCGAGTGGATTTAAGGGCTTGTCGAGGTCTATAAAAATTTTATCACTCAATCTTCGAAAATTAAGTTCTTTATTGTTTGAAGAAATATTTTCAACTCTCAATGTTTTATTTAAACTCAGAATAATTCTATCTATGGATTTATTTGTCGGATTGTAAATTCCCATATTGCAGGAGCAGATTATCTCATCGATATTTTTTAAAGTAAGGGCTATGGTATATTTTCCTACGCAAGGAACAGTATCTGGTTTAGGAGATTTGACTAATTCCTTTTCATCATTGAACCATCTTTTTCGTATTTTAAATTCATCATATCTAAAATATGTATAAACTGAAATTGATATTATTAAATAACTTAAAAGTATAAAAAATGATTTATGAACTTCTTGCCCTACTTTTTTATCAATCTTCGTATCTATTATTAATCTTATAAAAGTAGGCGTGTGATACCATTTCTTACCATAATCTCCTAAAACTTTTCTCTGAGGTTCCATTCTTCGTGAGTGATAACAACTAATAGTTAAGAAAAATAAAGAAAGAAAAATAGTATTCATTATTTGAAAAATAAGAGGAAAATAATATACAATCATTCCGATTGAAGGAGAATATAATGTTTGAATTATATATAATTGGTCTAATGAAATTAAATAGGGAGAATAAATATCATACGCTCCGAAGGTATGAATAATAATTATTAGAATCCAGTATAATAGTATGGTTATTATATAAGCGATAACATCATATTTAAAAACTGTTCTTATGCTGATGGTAAGTGCGGTAACCAACATTATATTTGGTAACAAGACGAAAATAAATAAGTATGTTGAAGGAGAAAAATGTAATTCGGTTCTGTTTATTATATTGAATATCAAGGGTAAATAGAGAATTAGAATGGATAAAAAGCTCATAAGAAGAATTATGCTCAAGAACCTTCCGATAGATAAGGAAAGAATAGAAAATGGTTTTGGCATTAAGATATTGTGAATGTTTCTTTTTTTCAGAATCCCAACTGTCTCAACTGATACAAGAATATCGGTCAGTAATAGAAAAACTGTCAGTAAAAATAATCTCTGGGATTCAAGGTCTATGATAGATATATATATATTTTTCCTTAACAAAAATGAAAGTATTAGAACAATGAGAAAGGAAAGACGAAATCGCCAGCTCCTGATATGCATCAGGAATTCATAATAAGATATTTTTATGATGTCTGATAGGAATTTCATAATAATTTAAAGAAATGTATTTTGACAGGATTAACAGGATAGACGAGATAGAATATTCTAAAATATATCCTGTAAATCCTATAAATCCTGTTCATCCTGTCATATTTTTTGTTCTTTCGATCTCGAAAAAATTCTTTTGATAAATTTAATTATATCATCGTTGATACTGTAAACTATTGGAATAATAAAAAGGGTTAATATGGTAGAAGTTGTTAATCCACCGATAACTGTAATAGCCATTGGTGCTCGTAATTCTGCACCTTTTCCAATCCCCAATGCTAATGGGACTAAAGCAAGAATAGTTGTCAGAGTAGTCATAAGAATTGGTCTTAATCTTCGTTGTCCACCCATGAGAATAGCTTCTCTCACATCTTTGCCTTCTTGTCGTATCTGGTTGATACAATCAATCAAGACTATAGCATTGTTGACGACAATTCCACCTAACATCACTATTCCAATATAAGACATAATATTGAATGATTGATTTGCAATATATAAAGAAAATATAACACCTAAAAATCCCATTGGTAAGGTCAACATAATTATAAATGGGTGGATGAGTGATTCGAAGAGAGATGCCATTACCATATAGACAAGAATTACAGAAAGAATCAGAGCGAATTTTAAGTTTCCAAATGATTCTTTACGTTCTTCTTCTTCTCCGCCAAATGAGATTTGATAATCAGAGGGGATTTCCATCTTTCCTATTCTTTGTTTTATTTCATCAACTGCCTTACTCAGTTTGATATCCTTTATATCACTCGTAACTCTTGCGATTCTTTCCTGTCTCCTTCGATAAATTTCCCTTGCTCCAATGCGTTTCTCGAATTTCGCAAAATAACTCAATGGGAAAATCTTTTCAGTTTTGGATTTGAATTTAAGGTCTTGCAGATAAGTTAAACTTTTATCTTTTATTTGTGATAATCCAATTGTTATATCTTTATCACCCGAAGTATCCTTGAAAATAGAGGTTTTATTTGCTGTAATCCTATATTTAATATCATTAGCTAATGCCTGTGGGTCAAATCCAAGTGATGTTGCCAATTCTTTATCCAATTCTATATTTATTTCAGGATTCCCTTCCTGGATATTTGTTTTAACATTGTAAAGATAAGGGATACCTTTTATGTTATCACAAATCATTTGAGCATATTGATTTAATTTCTCGATATTTCTTCCTTTTATTTCAATCAGAATTGGTGCGGATTTGGAGCCTAACAAATCTGAAATTGTATTTTGTTGTTCAATAAATTTTACTTTTAATTCAGGGATTTTATCGATTAAAGGTTTAAGATTTGAAATTACTCCTGCAGTTGTTATTCCCTTTTTATCTGAAAGTGTTACTTGAATCTCAGCAGTGTTTGGACCCTCAATATCTTCACCGGCTTCTGATAATGTGGCTTCTTCAGCACCAATCTTTGAGTAAAATTTTGTAACTGTATCACCAAAACTTTCTAATTTTCCCTCGATTTCTCTCACTACAGAGTCGGTTGCGTTAATAGTGCTTCCGGCAGGCATAGATAACTTAAGAACAAATTGTCGCTGGTCTGATTTGGGAATGAATTCCTGCGGTATTTTTTTAATCAATAATAAAGAAAAAATAAAAATTATAACAATGCTGAAAAGAAAAGTGAATTTATGATTCATAACAAAATTGAGAAGTCTTAAATATCTATTAGTTTTTTTATCCTTTTTCTTTTTCAACCTTAAGTATTTTGAGCATAAAACTGGAATAAGAAGCAAAGCCACAACAAGTGAAGCCGAGAGCGAATATACAACAGTCATTGCCTGTTCTTTGAATAGTAATCCAGCTATTCCATGAACATATACTATTGGCACAAAAACAACTATTGTTGTCAATGTTGATGCAACAATAGCCATTCCAATTTCTGATGTTCCAATAATTGAAGATTCCTTTGGTGACTTACCTTCCTGTAATTGTCTGAATATACTCTCGAGGGCAACAATGGCATTATCAACTAACATCCCAGCACCTAATGCTAATCCGCCAAGAGACATTATGTTGAGGGATATATTTTGAAAATACATCAAATTAAAAGTGGCTATGATAGAGACAGGAATTGCAATAGATATTATTATTGTTGGACGTATACTTCTCAGAAAAACTAAAAGAACTGCAACAGCAAGGAGACTTCCATAGACAGCATTGCTTTTTACTTCATTAATTGCATCTTTGATAAACTTTGATTGGTCGTAAGCCAACTCAATTGTTACATCTTTTGGAACACGTTTTTTTAATTCCTCCAAAGCCTTCTCAACTAATTTAACAGAATGAACAGTATTTGCACCCGCCTCTTTATATATTTCAATTCCAACAGCTCTCTTCCTATTCAATCTAACAATACTTTTAGCTTCTTTGAATTGAATATCTACTTTTGCAATATCTTTGAGATAAACGGGAACTTTTTCTTTATAACCAACAACAACAAGATTAATTTCATCGAGGTTTTTAAATTCACCTATTGCTTTTAAAAGATACTTTTTATTTCCTTCTTCAATCCACCCTCCTGTTGCATTAACGTTGACTGATTTGATGGCTCTGGAAATATCATCTCCACTAAAACCATAGTTCAACATCAAGCTTTCATCAACGTTTATCAAAACCTCTTTTTCCAATCCACCATTGATTTTTGCTGAGGCAACGCCTTCAATTCTTTCAAGATTTGGCTTTAAAACTTTATCGCATAGTTTAAATAATTCATCAATGTCATCAATTCCATATACTGCATATGTCATTATAGGTAATGCATTGGGGTCGTATCTCAATACATTCACATCTTCGACTTCCTCAATATTTCTGATATTAGCCACAGCTTTTTTCACATCAAGCATTGCATAATCCATATCTGTGCCCCAATCAAAATCTACCATAACAACTGAGTAATCTGCTCGTGAAATCGATGTAATATCAGAAACATCTTTTAGGGTAACCAGATTTCTCTCTAAAGGTTCGCTGATGCGTCGCTCTATTTCTTCAGGTGACAATCCTGATGCTGTAACAATTGCTGTAATTCTCGGTGATTTTATATCAGGAAATAAATTGGTTGGTAATCTTTTCAGGGAGATAAGCCCTAATAAAATTATCGAAAGAAAGAGCATAAATATTTTTACGGGTGATTTTACAGCTATTGCAGATAATGACATAGTATTCTCTCTAAATTGGTAGTCGCAATCTTTAGATTGCGTTTGTTTAACACAGGCTAAAGCCTGTGGCTACCTGTATTTTTTACTTCTTAAATTTCCATTTTTCTCAATCTTCTTATTAAATAATCATAGAGTGCAATTATAATAATAATCACAATAGTACTATTTGTGATAATTAATTTTAAAGGAAAGTATTCATTTTTTTCATTAAGATAGAACTTGAAAATATTAAGCGGTCCAATTTGTGGTAACAGTTTAAAA
>Ga0315274_10001483_pt1 | contig 35989 bp, 34 predicted proteins | sample YL17G02_20_MG_FD_203700 | JGI IMG/M metagenome (GOLD analysis project Ga0315274, IMG submission 203700) | Sediment microbial communities from Yellowstone Lake, YNP, Wyoming, USA - YL17G02_20 | ecosystem: Environmental > Aquatic > Freshwater > Lake > Sediment | place: USA: Wyoming | collected...
GATAAGTCCAGGTTGGATACTCGTATTTGTACCAGTAAGCACCTTTGGCACCACCGCGTAACGCATAAATCGTGCCATCGTGGACTACCATTGCGCTGCCGGTTTTCCAAACCTTCGCAGTCGCAGCGGGATTAGGTTGTGTGGTCGGCGCTTTCTCTAATATTTCCCAGCTACCACCCGGAGTATATCTAAAGAAGTTATTCGAATCTATCTTTGTTAAGCTGCCAACCAAGAGATAGAACTTACCACCGAGTAAGATGAGTCCAGAACCAGCCTTGACACCTTTAACCGGTGGCAGGGTACATACCCAAATCCAGGTATCGCCAGGTAAAGACTTGCTTTCCGCGTCGATGAGATATGCCCACATTTCACGTTTACCGCCGCCCTTAATCGTATAGATACGGTTATCGCCGTCATAACAGAGTGCTGCGCCTGCCGCAGGATATGCCTTGTCTAAACTAATTCGAGCACCAGGAATGCCGTAAGTTTTATTACGGAAGCCGAGTGATTCTAATTCAGTCCAGCCAGCTTTCCCTGCCGCATATTTGTAGAACCGCTTTGTTTTGTTACCGTGGAAGGCATAGATTGAGCGACCATTATTGGTTAATGCACCACCGTCCGATACTCCTTTTAGGGTATCGGGATTAGGTGATAGAATGTCAGTTATGCGTGTCCAGCCAAGCGGCGGCGTGACACTGAGAACAGTTGATATTTTATCGTTATAGGCATGCCAGTCATTATTTAGCATAGTTGAACAACTCATTGCATAATTTCCTTGAATGGTGGTCCAGGAATTAAAGGCAATTTCAGTGGATTCATTCGGCACTAAAATAATATTTAAAGAATCATCGGTATAGATATCACCAATTTTAAATCTTGCCGAGAATATTTCCGTCGTTGTACCAAAATTCTTCAGTTTTGCTCGGGGAGTGATAGTCGTTCCTTCAGTTATCACTTCGGGCGGAGCAAGAATTTGTGCAGTTCCAACATCACCGGGATTGCCGAAGATTACTTTCCAGATTACTCCACCTTGCAATAGAATAGAATCAGGATGTTGGTAATGTACTAGCGTTGAGCGGACTTGTACGATCGCATAATCGCCGCGTTGGGCGAATGTTGGTGGTATTACTGAAACTGGGAAAGGACTATATGTATCATATGACATTAAAAGCATCGGGTCAGAATAAGGATATGGAATTTCTGCCATCCAACCAGCCGGTACTTGTAAGTAGTCTAAAGATAAATAGCGCCAAACCGTAACACCGGTAGGGTTACCGCCACCAATCATCATTTGTTGTCCTTGGCCTTGCCCGCCACCACTCGTGGTACTAAAATTATGACAAGCGATATCATTATCATCCGGTACATCCAAATCGCGCAGAGTATCCGAACCACTCTCAACCGTTGCAACCAGACAATAGTGGTCTTCACCAAAGGTGTTCGGGTCAGGCGTCCAGACAAAATAATAGGTCGTTTCACCATCACATTTTTTATTAGCCCATTCCGACCAACCATCATTGCCCGTATCTTTATTGCCCGGCGGAATTTTCTTATTTTTTAGTGAATCAACATAAAGTACACTGGTTCTTGCTCGCAAACTCACATCCGGGTCATGAACTTCAATAAATATCTTTGCATACTGGTCAGTCGGTCGCATATTTCTTACCGTAACTCTGACTGAACAGGCTTGAGATAGTACTGGCGGGTCGGGATTGAATGATATATCCGGACTTTGCCACCAGATATCACCCGGGTATTTCACCGCACCATAATCATCATCCGCGGTCTTAATCCAAACTTTATCGACTGAATCTTTCGGCAAGAGATAAGCAATCCCATCTTTATCATCCTGTTCCAAAGTTCGTTGTTTGGTTGATTTTTTAGTACCATAACCATACATCGTTTTCCCGGTATCTGGCGTATCATAGAGGTCAGAAAGGTCAAGGGTGTGTCCGAATTCATGAGCCATTGTGCTTTGAAAATCCCAGGTATCTGTCCCAGGAGTTCCGGAATAACACCATTTCAGATCCTTATTAAACTTCATATCAAAACCAATAATATTACCGCTATTCGCTAAATACCAAGTGTAGGTTGAGGCGAGAGGGTCATTAATGGTCGAACCCATATTTTGCCAGGTAATGACATTTTTCTTGTCGGTACTATCGACTGTATTAGTGCTAACTTCACCTCGATAAGTAACATCAAACTCAGACCTTGGTTCATCTTCCCAAACTTGATAGGCAGCCTTAAGACCGGTCGAGCAGGCAGAGTTCGGTTCAGACTCATTCATATAATAACTTACTGTACAAGGGACCGCAGAAGTTCGCCATCTTATTTCGTTATTGCCCGAATTCTGTCTGCGCCAAATGGCAAAAGGAAATGCCAAATTAATGCCAAGAACTAAAAGAAGAAAAACAAATTTTATTCGGATTTTCATCTTTCCTCCTTTTTCAGTTCCTTAAGGGTCTCTCGGATTTTGTTAACAAACTGACCGGTTGGCATATCTTTTTCCAATATCTTACCTTGGGCAATTGTGTATTTTCCGTTATGAAGATTGGTAACTGTCCTTACACCTTTGGTATTGGTTTGTGAAAGGAAAACAATTACTTCTTCCGACAAAGAAAACTTTGGCATATCTTCGACCGCAAGACCGATATCACCAACTTCACCGCCTTCGGTCTGAATAACCAATTGTCTTGAGTTGGATGTTCCTTTAATAAATTCATTGATACGGAGAGTCACATCGGTAACGATGATTTTACTATTGGGGTCCCAAGTTGGATTAGACCAGTAGCTTTCGGTTCTAACGACATTTCCTCTTACGATGAGGTTTGATGCCTTTGCCAAATCTTTTAAGGATGACTCGATTATTAAGCAGTTACTAATCGTGGGAAACAACCAGATTATAAGGGTTATGAGGAGGATAACTTTAATATTTTTAACCATAATTCCTCCATTGGCAGGGTTCATTATATTTTACCCTGCCCAAATAAATTTTACAACTAACATAGCATTATGGTAATTATGCTTTGCTTAATTGTGAGCTAAAATCTTAATTTGTCAAGTGTTTTTTTAATAATTTTGACAAAGATTTTTTACCACGAATGACACGAATAAGACTAATTACACGAATTTTTAATTCTAATCTCTATTTGTGTTATTTGGATAATTCGCGGTATTCGTGTTCCTGTTTTTTTAAAACCTTCTTTATAATTTCTTGTCGAGAAGTAACTCGTAGGCAAACTGGTATTTTTCTTGGGTTTTTCTGATTACCTCTTCAGGTAATTCTGGCGCCGACGCTTTTTTATCCCATTGGATAGTTTCTAAATAATTTCTGATATACTGCTTATCAAAACTGGGCGGGCTTATACCCACTTTATATTCTCTAATATCCCAGAAGCGAGAAGAATCAGGCGTGAGCAATTCATCAATCAATATAACTTTATCTTCGAAAAATCCAAACTCCATCTTGGTATCAGCAATGATAATTCCTTTTGACTCAGCATATTGAGATGCTTTAAGGTATATCTTCAAACAAGCATCTTTGATAATATTTGTAGCATCATGCCCAATTATATTAACCATTTGTAATTCCGAGATATTTTCATCATGCCCGGTCTCAGCTTTGGTTGACGGAGTAAAAAACGGTTCTGATAATTTTTCCGATTCTTTTAAACCTTTCGATAGTTTTATTCCCGAAACCGTACTGGTTTGTAAATATTCTTTCCAGCCCGAGCCGGCAATATAACCACGTATGATACATTCGACCGGTAATAATTTGGTTTTCTTCACTAACATCGACCGATATTGTAAAATGTTAGAATATTTCCTAAGTTCGCTTGGATATAGAGTAATATCATTGGTGATAAGATGATTTTTTATAATATCGGCAGTAAAATTAAACCAGAAACAAGAGAGTTCGGTTAGAATTCGTCCTTTGTCAGGAATTCCGTCTTGTAATATAACATCAAAAGCAGAAATTCGGTCAGTGGTAACGATTAATAATTTATCACCGATTTCGTAGATATCCCGAACCTTCCCTCTTTTGAATAGTTTTATATTCGCTAAATTTGTTTCTAAAACAATTTTCGATTCAACCATTAAAAGAAATCCGATTATTTCTTTTTGCCAATCGGCATTAAATAAAGCGGTTCGTCTTTAATTTTTAAGCTATTTACAACGAGTGCATCCTGAAATGCTCCAATCACGGTCGTGCCCAATCCTAGCGCTTCGCATTGGAGATGGATATTTTGTCCGCAATGACCGACTTCATTGTTAACATATTGCATACCTCGGTTACCATATTTTTCCGTGGCCCGTTCATATTTTACGGCGATAATAATAACAATCGGCGCCTTGGCAATTAAATCTTGTCCCCAGCACGCAGTTGCGAGTTCGCGGCGGATATCTCTTCTGTTTATTCTTTCTATTTCGTGATTTTGATTAATATAATGATAAATACCTTCATCGAGGTCTTTAACATTACCAACCACTAAGTATATTTCTAAAGGATATGTTGCACCTGCGGAAGGGATGGTCCTGCCGCCCCAATTCGGAGCCGTAATTCCTTGCGCCGCCCACAGGATTTGCGAAACTTCTTCAATGGTCAAAGCTTCATCTTTATAATCCCGGACCGAACGACGGCTAAAAATTGTTTCTTCCAAGCTAATCGTACCTTTATAGCGAGGTGCAGGTAATTTCATTTTATTTTGCGGTTAAGACTCTTTTAAATTTTAATAGTTTTTGTTTTACTCTGGGATATCGTAATGCTAAAATTTCTGCAGCGAAAATTGCGGCATTGATAGCACCGGCCTGACCGATTGCCATTGTTGCGACTGGTACTCCCTTGGGCATTTGTGCAATTGAAAGTAGTGAATCTAATCCTGATAATTCTGATTTTATCGGAACACCAATTACCGGAATCATTGTATAAGCAGCGATGATACCTGGCAATGCAGCGGCGCCGCCGGCACCTGCGATAATGACTTCTACTTTATTTTTTTCTGCATTGCATGCAAATTTACGAACTAATTCAGGGTTACGATGTGCTGACATTACTTTCATTTTATAGTCGATATTGAACTCTTTTAATCGTTTTGCACATTCTTTCATTATCGGTAAATCAGATTTACTGCCCATTACGATACAAACCATTACGCCTCCGCTTGCTTTTATTTCTATGGTATTATAGTAACTTTTAAAGAATTGTAAAGATATAAATAGTCCAGAGAAACGATACTTACAATATTTCTCTCTAACCGGATACAGTTGTTTAGAATTTTCGGAATTTATTTTTCGGAACGTTGCAAACCGGACATTTTTCGGGTGGAGCACCGGCATGGGTATATCCGCAAACTGGACAGATATATATATCGTCAATCGCAATGTCTTTACCGTTGTTTACAGTTTCTTTTGCTTGTTTATAGAACCCGATGTGGATCTTCTCTGCTGCTAAGGCATAGTTGATTGCCTGTTCCGCATTTTTTTCTTGCTGCATGACGGCGGTTGACAGAAATACCGGATACATTTCATCTACTTCATAAGTTTCACCTTGAATGCCGGTTTCAAGATTACCACTGGTTTGTTTAATTAATCCTAAAAGTCGGGCATGATGTGCAGCATGCGTCTGTTCAGCATAAGCGGTTGCTTTAAAAAGTCGAGCAATATTAGGAAAACCTTCTCGTTCGGCTACTTCAGCGAAGATAAGGTACTTCATATGTGCCATTGATTCGCCAGCAAAAGCTTCAGATAATGCTTTTTCGGTCATTTTTTTCATTTTATCCTCCTAAAATAGTATAATATTTATAATTTTTTTAAGATTATTATATACTATAATATTACTATTAGCAATGTCTTTTAATAATAGTTAAATTACCGAGCTTTTATTTTAAGGTTTCACAAAATATCAAGATTAAATTCATAAAAAATAGGCGAATAACAAAAGATAAGATTAATTTGTTAAATCTTGACTTAATATAGAGATGGGTTAAAATTAGTTATATGAAACTCATTCTTCCGTATGGAAAAGAGACAATTACTTTAGAAATACCCGAGAAAAACCTCTTGGGCGTATTAAAACCCAATCCTCCGAAGACAAAAGAAAAAATTGACATTGAAAACTTAAAATTGACCCTCAGATGTTTTCTCAAAGACGGTAAAAACATTTTAGTTATCGTTAATGACTATACTCGTCCCACTCCGACCGCTGAAATAATATCAATGATTGAACCGGAGATTAAGAATTTTAACTTTCGGTTTATTGTTGCATGTGGTTCTCATCGTGGGCCGATGCCGGATGAACTAGTACAAATCTTCGGTAAATATACTGAGCTTTACAAAAACAAGATTTTAATTCACGATGCTAAAGATAATACCAAACTCAAGTTCTTAGGTAAGACGCGGCGGGGCATTCCAGTCTGGTTAAATCAAGCAGTTTGGGAAGCGGATAAAATTATTGCTATTAATTCAGTCGAACCGCATTATTTTGCTGGTTTTACTGGTGGTAGAAAATCATTTTTACCGGGTGTTTCCGGACTGGAAACGATTACGGCAAATCATAAATTATCTTTACAGCCACAGGCAAAAACCCTAGCACTGGAAGGTAATCCGGTTAATGAAGATATGATTGAGATTGCTCAAATGGTCCCACGGGATATTTTTTCCATTCAAGTTGTAATCGACCCCGCACCAATTTCTAAGCGACCGGATAAAGGGATAACAGATTTTGGTGCTAAATCAAAGGAACCTGAAAATAGGTGCGGGGCAAGTGATAAACATCAAATTTATTCAATACGGTATGGCGATATTTTTGACACACTAAAAGTAGCGAGCGAAGACGCAAAAAAGATATTCTGTGTGCCAATTAAAGAAAAAGCCGACATCGCGGTTGCTTTAATCCAAGAACCATATGATATAAATTTCTATCAGTCTCAAAAAGGCATGGAAAATGCGAAGTTGGCATTAAAAGATAAAGGCATTATGATTACCGCATCTCATTGCCGAAAAGGTATCGGCGACGATGAATTTATCCGTGCTATTGCAGGAACGAAAACAGCAAAGGAAGTATTAAGTAAAATTAATAAGGAGTTTAAGTTAGGACATCACAAATCAGCCAAATTAGTTGAAACGATGATGTGGGCAGAAATCTGGACAGTAATGCCGATTGACGATAAAATCATCGAAAGTGTTTTTATGAAACCGTTTCATAATTTAAACGTTGCTTTAGCAAAAGCGTTAGAAAAAAAAGGTAAAGATGCTAAAATTATTATTCTACTAGATGCAAGCTTAACTGTTCCACTTGTTCAACAATAACGATTTTAATGATATTTTCTTAATTATGTAATACAAAAATAATTATATTTTCACCGGTAGCATCATGCGATCGCATCGATATTCCATTTTTGTCCATACCAATTAATCCCCATAACCGAATACGGTTTGACCCTGGCGGATAATAAACTCCATAACGCATTTCTCCAGGATTATATCCCCAGTCATCATTTGGTCCTCCCAGCTCGGTGTTACTGACATCACCGGGTTGGTCATAGAAATCGGGGTTAAATTGGTCTTGGTCTAAATCGATGCCGGTCCAGGGATTAGTTGGTAATTTTCCCATTGTCGGTGGGTTAACATCGGGATCTCCGCCGGGGAAATATGCACCGTAGCCATCTTCGTAAAAATCTTGTGCATAATAACCCTTTTCTGAAAAAAAGGTCTCGATTACAACGGCAACATTATGCATATTCATTTTTTCGGCAGAAAGGCGGGCACGTTCACGAATTACAGTGTAGTTAGGAATCGATAATCCCAAAATAGTAGCAATTATTGCAATTACGACTAGCATCTCAATTACTGTAAAACCGTTATTCTTTTCCATATCAGCCTCGATACAAATTTATATGATTTTATAATAATATGATGAGATGTCAAGTCTTTTTATTGATCGTCTTCCTAGATTAAGACTTTCTATAATCGGCTTGTATAATTTTAACGGGGTTTTAAGAAAAACATTGACAAGCAAATAAAAATTAGTATAATGATTTTTTACTATGATTAAAAATCGATTACAGCGTCGTCATTACAGTATTAGAAAAAAGGTGAGCGGAACGACCGAAAAACCTCGCCTGTGCGTGAAACGGAGCAATAAACATATTTACGCAATCTTAATCGACGATATTAAAAATAAGGTCATTACTACGGTATCAACATTGACGAAAGATTTAAGTAAAGAAAACATCGAAATCGAAAACAAAGAACAACAGAAACTGAGTGGAAAGTCCGCACTCGCTTATCGAGTAGGTTATATCTTAGCGAAAAAGGCTAAATCACTCGAGATAAATCAAATTGTTTTTGATCGCGCCGGTTATCGGTATCATGGAAGAGTAAAAGCACTTGCCGAAGGCGCAAGAAAGGGAGGCTTAAAATTTTAGGAACAACTACACCACAACCGGCACAAGAATTTATCGAACGAGTAATTTATATTAAACGAGTGGCTAAGGTTGTCAAGGGCGGTAAACGAATGCGTATATCAGCAGGAGTGATTGTTGGTGATGGACAAGGGAAAGTCGGTTTAGGACACGGTAAATCTGAGGAAGTCGCCTTAGCGGTTCGAAAAGCTGCAACTCGTGCTAAGAAAAATTTATTTCCAATCGCAATAACCGCCAATACAATTCCTTACTTAACCGAAGGTAAGTATTGTGCCAGCAAAGTTCTATTAAAACCAGCACGCGCTGGTACTGGCTTAATTGCTTGTTCACAAGTGCGGGCAGTTTTAGAGGCACTCGGTTTAAAAGATGCTTATACTAAGTCATTAGGTTCTAATAATCCGTACAATTTAGCCGTCGCAACGCTCCGGGCATTAAAAAAGTTACGCACCGTTGAAGAAGTTGCAGTAATTCGTAATAAAACAGTTGATCATATCAAAGGCAAAAAACAGGATGAAGAAACTGAAAGTAACATTAATCAAAAGTCCGATTGATACCAAGCCGATTCATAAAAAGAATATTCGGGCATTGGGCTTAAGAAAATTACACATTTCCCGAATTCATAATGATACCCAACATATTCGAGGAATGATTGATAAAGTAAAACATTTAGTAAAGGTCGAAGATGTTGAATAATTTACATCCCCCGCAAGGTGCTCGACACCGAAGAAAGCGAGTTGGTTGTGGTCCTGGTTCTGGTCATGGTAAAACATCAACTCGTGGTCATAAAGGTGCCGGTGCACGAAAAGGGAAAGAATACGATGCTCGATTTGAGGGTGGCCAGATGCCGTTATATCGAAAAATCCCTAAGCGCGGCTTTAACAACCCAACTCGAAAAGAGTTTGAAATTATTAATCTCGGGGATATCGAACGAGTAAAATTAACTGGAACCGTAAATCCTGAGAGTTTTAAAAAAGTTGGACTTTACAAGAAAAATATACCGATAAAAATTTTATCTACTGGAGAAATTACAGTTCCGATTGTAATTCAAGCCCACGCAATTTCGCAATCAGCTTTGAAAAAACTAGAAAAAATTGGCGGAAAATTTGAGAAGATAAGTTAAAATGTTAGCTAACGTCCCGAATATATTTAAGATTCCCGATTTACGCAAGAAGATATTAATTACCTTAGTATTAGTCGCAGTATACCGTTTAGGAACACATATCCCAACGCCAGGGATTAATGGACCAGCATTAGGATTATTATTATCACAGATGCGCGGGACGGTTTTTGGACTTTACGATATTTTCGTTGGTGGGGCATTATCGCGAGCGTCAATCTTTGCGTTAGGAATTATGCCCTACATTTCGGCATCGATTATTATTCAGCTTTTAGGTTCAGTGTTTCCTTATTTAGAAAAATTACAGCGAGATGAAGAGGGAAGAAAGAAAATTAATCAATATACTCGATATGGAACGGTTGCATTGGCAATGATCCAAGCAACAAGTATTGCAGTTTATTTGGAAGCGCAGCCGCCAACCGCAATGGGGCCAATTGTTTCTGCGAGTGGAATTTTCTTCAGAATGTTAACTATTATTACAATGACCGCTGGCACAATTTTTGTAATGTGGTTGGGCGAGCAGATAACCGATAAAGGAATTGGCAATGGGATCTCATTTATCATCTTTATTGGATGTATTGATAGTATGCCGCAAGATTTTGGTCGAACTATTCAAATGATGCGGGCGGGTGAAATTTCGTGGTTTGCGTTATTCTTAATCATTGCGATTATTTTTGGGGTTTATGCCGGGGTTGTATTAATCACGCAAGCGATGAGAAAGATAGCGGTTCAATATCCGAAACGGATTGTTGGTAGAAAAATGTATGGTGGACAAGCAACCTATATTCCATTACGAATTAACACGGCGGGAGTAATTCCAATTATTTTTGCGCAGAGCTTAATTGTCTTCCCTTCAACCATTGCTACGATGTTTAAGGCACCATGGTTGCAAAGTATCCAGAATATAATTTCACCCGGTGGCTGGGTATATGATATTTTATATGCGGTACTGATTATCTTTTTTACATATTTTTATACATCAGTTGTATTTAACCCGAGAGATTTAGCGGATAATATGCAAAGATACGGCGGTTTCATCCCAGGAATAAGACCGGGACCTAATACCGCATCATTTATTGATCGAAGTATATCACTTTTGACTTTTCCGGGTGCCTTATTTTTAGTTTTTATGGCACTATTACCAACCATTTTGATGAATGCATTACATGTGCCATTCTATTTCGGTGGCACAACACTCTTAATTATTGTTGGTGTCGCTTTAGATACTATCCAGCAGATCGAATCACATCTGGTAATGCGTCACTACGAAGGTTTGCTTAAAGGCACCAAAATCTCCGGTCGTCGTTAGAAACTCAGTTCCGTTACAAAGATAGCAATGGTTGCGTATTCAAAATACACGATGGTTTATCAACTTTTTCTTTATTTTATTTGTAACAAGGTCCGCAAGATAATCGATAATACAAATAACTTTTCTTGACAGCCATCAATTTTATTGTATATTTTTAATTGTTTTATGGTTATTTCCGTTAGAAAGGCAAGCAAAGCAAGAAAGGATAATACTAACATTGACTTTCGGATTTCAAATGGGGTGAATGTAGCAATCCTTTTCACCGCTGGTACAAATTGCGATGAAGAGACAATTCGCGCATTTGACATTGCACAAGCAAAGGCAGAACGGGTGCATATAAATGCTTTAAAGAAAAAGAAAAATCTTTTACGAGAATATCAAATACTTTGTATTCCAGGAGGGTTTACTTACGGTGACTATATCAGTGCGGGTAAGATTTTAGCTAACGAACTTCAGTATATTCTTGAAGATAACCTAAGTGAGTTTATTAAACAAGGCAAATTGATTTTAGGGATTTGTAATGGTTTCCAAGTTTTAGTCAAAGCAGGAATTTTACCGGGATTTTCAAAGCAGTCGAAAGCAAAACCAAAACAAATCGTAACATTAGATACAAATGACTCTAATCGTTTTGAATGTCGTTGGATATATCTAAAAGTAAATCCGAGAAGTTCGTGTGTTTTTACTAAGAATATCGATAAGGTTGTTCCTTTGCCGGTGGCTCATGCTGAAGGTAAATTTGTTGTTGACCGAAGAAGAACATTGCAAAAACTAATAAATAACAATCAAATTGTTTTTACTTATGTGGATGAGAACGGGAGAAAAGCAAACTACCCATATAATCCCAACGGTTCGATTGCAGATATTGCCGGAATTTGTGATTCGACCGGACACATTTTTGGGCTGATGCCACATCCGGAACGTTTTTCATCAATCTATCATCATCCACGCTGGAATAGTGAAGATATTAAAGAACCAGCTGGTTTAAAAATATTTAATAATGCAGTAGAATATGCCAAACAAAATCTTTAATCGTATTTTATTACATCCGATATTAACTTTCACTAAAGGACGTTCGGTCAAGTTTTATTTTGAAGGACAAGAGATGGAGGGATTAGAAGGCGAGCCGATCGCCGCTGCCTTGATCGCAAATGGTATAAAAGTTTTTCGGATTACGGAAAAGATGCGACGACCTTGGGGATTTTTCTGTGCAGTTGGCAAGTGTTCTTCATGTCTTATGAAAGTTGATGCTCGACCCAATGTGATGGTGTGCGTCGAACCGTTAAAAGAAGGTATGAAGGTAGAAAAACAAGTTGGTAGAGGTAAACTTGTCGACTAAACGATTTGATATAGAATCTGAAATTATCGTAGTCGGTGCTGGTCCCGCTGGTATGTCCGCCGGCGCGGTCGCCACGGAACTTGGAGCAAAAGTAATAATCATCGATGATAATCCAATCGTGGGTGGACAATTGATAAAACAAACTCATAAATTTTTTGGTTCGAAAAGCCATTATTGTGGTATCCGCGGTATCGATATCGTAAAAATCATAGAACAAAAGATAAAAAACCTAAACATTACGACCTATATGAATGCTTCGGTAATTGGTTATTACGAAGATAATATCCTTGGTGTCGTGCAAAGCGATAAATTTTTAAAGATTTATGCACCAAGAATTATTTTCGCTTGTGGTGCTACCGAGAATTTGATTGCATTTCCAAACAATGATTTACCAGGTGTTTATGGCGCGGGCGCGGTTCAAACATTAATGAATGTTGAAGGTGTGTTGCCCGGTCGACGAGCATTAATGGTCGGTTCGGGTAATATTGGTTTAATCGTTTCGTACCAGATGATGCAAGCAGGAATTGAGGTTGTTGCTTTGATTGAGATAATGGATAAAATTGGTGGATATAATGTCCATGCGGCAAAACTACAACGCCTTGGTGTGCCAATTTTAACTTCACATACCATAAAACATGCGTTGGGTAAAGATTCGGTTACTGGCGCAGTAATTGTTAAGGTTAATAAGAAATTTAGGGCGATTCCAAGTATAGAAAAAAGACTCGCAGTCGATATGATTTGCTTAGCGGTAGGTCTATCACCTTTATCCGACTTATTATATCAAGCCGGTTGCAAAATTATTTATGTGCCAGAGCTTGGCGGTAATGTTGCCTGGCACAATGATAATATGGAAACATCCAAACCGGGAATATTTGTTGCTGGCGACTTGTCCGGAATCGAGGAAGCATCAACAGCGATGCTGGAAGGAAGAATCGCCGGTGCGGTTGCGTTTGAAACGCTCAAAGGTCAAAATGCACAGGCAGAAGAAATAATTCGGTCAGCAAAAACTGATCTTGAAGAAATCCGTCAAGGCCCATTCGGCACAAAACCGAGAATCGGTAAAGAAAAATTAGTAAAAATCGAATAAAACATCAGCAACAAACATTATGGTTTTGTGGTCAATTATGAAACAGAGAGTAGGACATCTTACTTTCTAACAATCCTTAGCAAAAGTTCTATCCTTTTATTAAAGTTATCAAAGAATCAATAATATTACAATCTTGAGGATTATATTATTTGGTAATTATTAATTTATAGAATATCGGTTCATTATTAATTTGTAAGAAATAAATACCTTGTTCAATATCATCTACTGATACGCGCGGTTGGAGAGGATTCATTTCTTCTTGTCTTATTAAATTACCAACAAAATTATACATTTTTAGAAAATATAAGTTGCCCTTCGACGGGATGCTAACCGAAAAAGATGTTTTTGCCGGGTTTGGGAATATTGAAAGCATTGGATATTTTTGGTTTTGAACATTATTTTCTTCTATTCCTAAAACGACTTGTGCATTCTGTGCAAACTCGGAGGTATTGCCAGCAGAATCAATTGCAGTTGCAGTAACCGTATCACCAACTACAAGTCCAGGTAATGTAATATTCCATGAACCGGATGAACCGGGATTGACAAATCCCCAATAATTCATTCCTTCACCATAACCAGACAGGTCAGTACCCGCTTTAAATAATTCTATAATTGCAGTACTTGGATTTTGTCCGATATCGAGTGTGCCACTGATAGTGGTGCCACCAACACCAAACCGAGCGCTGGTTATTACAGGAAAATTCAATTCCTGATTTGCGCCATTATCAGGGTCACCCGGGTCATTCAAAGTAATACTATTATCACCTAAATCGATTCCCAATAACGAATTATTATAGATTGAATTCTGGGTTATTCTATTTCTGTCTGCGTTTGTTGCATTTGTCCAATGTTCCCAAACCATAATACCATTGCGAGTATTATGGGCAATTTTATTAATGACAACAATATTATCAGTTGCAAAACCACCTTGGTATTGAGTTCCATATTTACCAATACTAACCCCACCGGTTAAATTACCTAAAGGCGTTAAGTTTATCGTTAAACCAATTATGTTATTTACAATTGTATTATGATGAGTCGTAACCGGTGGCACTGCTTTGGCATAACCGACATTACAAACGCCTTCAAAATCGTTACCCGAAATAAGATTGGCATCAACAATATTATGATGTGCTCCTTCGCCAATATAAACACCATCATGAACATTACCCCTGTCAAATAGACCGTTTATATCAACTCCAATATAATTACTATCAACAGTATTCATATAACAATCGCCGGGCGGACAACTTGAAAACCCCACGCCTTCGGCATAATTTCCCGACGAAAGGTTTTTATAAACTTGATTATTAAATGCAAAGTTTGCTGGTCATGGGGTAACGACAATATTTATCCCCGCCCAGGGCGTCGTTTGATTCTATCCGTTCCGCATAATTAAATTACCTAATCGGTCAACACCAACAAAATTACAGTAAATTATATTGTTAGAAGTGCCGGACGGTGTACCCTGAATCCGAATCCCATCTTGCTGAAAACTATCAATTACCAATCCCTGAATTTTATTATTAGGCGACATAATCCATAAACCGTGTGATGCGCCAGCATTAGTTCCTCTCAGTTCAATTAAAAGATTTGCGGTGGCAGGCGGGTTAGAACCAGTAAGCGCACCGGGTTGAGTTAATCCGTTAATGAAAACACCAGCTGGGTCGGTCAATTGAGGAAGTTGTGATAGAGGTCTGATGATATAAGGTCCGGTGGATGGAATAAAAAAGTTTATCGTATCTGCTACATTAGTACTAATATTTGTCGCAGTAATTGCATCTATTAGGCTACCTGGACCAATATCCAATGTGTTGGTAACAGTATATGTAGCACTATATAAATACGGGACAATAAGAATATAAAGACAAATAATTATTATCTGCGTTATTGTGTTTTCATAATACCACTTTCTTATTTTCATTCGTCACCTCCGACGATATTTTATAACTTATTATTACTAACGACTTATTAGTTTGTCAATAAAAATTTTATTAGAGAGACGGCTACCAGATTGATGTTTTATGTATAAAACCAATTTTAAACCGCCGCTCATTTGGTTGGTAATCAAATGTTAATTTCATCTGGTCTTTGAATTTATACATATTGGCGGAGACATAAGCGTCGGCCATTGATAGAACTTTGACGGTCGCGAGCCACCAAAATAAATTGTTACGACGGTTTTGATATCTTGTATTATGGGTATCTTCGTAACTCAAATGGTCTTTAATCGCAAAATAAGCGAGGGTTGCTTCGGTACCGGCAATTAAGATACCTTTCCAATAATTTTCTGTGTAAAATTGACCTCCGCCCGGAATAGCCGCCGATAATAGTGTTGCTAAACTTGATGATTTAAAATATTTATCATGTTTCTTAACCGGATTTTTTATCGTGTCCGGTTGCGTCTGGGAATATACTAAACTAAATAGCAATACCAAAGACAAACTAACACATATAACCTGAAATCTGGAACTTAAAACCGGAAAAGGTCTTGAACTATTGTTTAACAATTGTTTCAACCGGGCTACTTTCGTTGTAGCTGGACTTCTTAACTATTATTTCTATTCTTCTATTTTTACTTCTTGCTTCGGGAGTATCACTAGTATCAATCGGACGAGTCGCACCATAGCCAATACAGACAATACGTCCTTTGCCGACACCCCAGGATTGTAAATAGACTGCAACTGCGGTTGCCTTGGCAAAGGAGAGTTCTCGGTCAGTCGGATATTTATACTTTAGTTCATCCGGAACCAGTTGATTATCGCTATGTCCGGCAACAATAATATCGCCGCGGGTTTCCTGAAGCTTTGACACGATTTCTTTAAGCATTAATTTAGCCGGTTCGGTCAAATTGAAACTGGTTGTAGTTTCAAACAGGTCATCCCAGAGATATACCTGTGAGAAGACCGGGATTAATTTTTCAGTCGTCTGGTTCAGTTTAGTTTCCAATTCCTTGACTTGTGCCTGCCACATTAAATTCTCGTTAGTCAGTTTGAAATACTCATCTTGTAATGGTAGGTATTTAAAGTTATAAATAACAAGTCCAATCCCGATTACCAGCAGAAGAAAAATCCAGGCAAACGATCTCATAATAATGCCTCCCGTGCTGATTTGAGTCTTTTATATTTGTCTTCGTATTTAACTTTACGTTCCCGCTCGCGCTCGATAATATTAGACTTGGCTTTACTTAAGAAATTTTCATCGGCAAGCAATTTGGAGATTTTCGCCAGCTCTTTTTGGATTGACTCGATTTCAGTTGTAATGCGTGTGCGCTCTTTGTCAAAATCGATTAGACCGGCTAACGGCACATAAGCTTCCAGTCCTTTTATAACAAATATGGATGACTGGGCAGGTCTTGAATCGGTTGGTTTTAAATCATTAACTTTTGCCAATTCATAAATAAGATTTCGACTGGTATCGGCAAATAAGAACTGAGTCAATTCAATATCTTTAGTATTTACGAAACAATCGACCTTTTTATTTATATCAATTCTCATCTCGGCGCGGATGTTGCGAATACCGACAATCAGTTCTCGCATCACTTCAATATTGCTAATTGCTAATGATTGGTTGCTCATTGTGATTTGTTTAGGCCATTCGCCCAGCATAATGCTTTCGGGTTTGTAATGAAACTTGTGCCACAATTCTTCAGTTAAAAACGGCATAAACGGATGCAACATTAAAAGACAACCTTTGAAAATAGTATCCAGAATTGGGGCAAAGCTTGTGTCGTTATTTTTTTGCCGAATCTTACAGATTTCTAAGTACCAGTCACAAAACTCATGCCAGAAGAATGAGTATAATGATTGAGCGGCAACTGAATAAGCAAACCGGTCTAAAGCGTTCGTAACGGTTTCAATTGTTTCATTATATTTTGACAAAATCCAGTTATCGATAGGGGGGAGTGAAGAGGGAGGAGGGGGGAGGTTTTTGCTTTCTGCTCTTTGTTCTTGCATGCCTGCGATTAATCGTCCGGCGTTCCAGATTTTATTGGCAAAGTTTCTGCCGAGTTCAACTTTTTCGACCCAGAACCGATAACTCTGACTTTCAGTTTCTAAATAAGCCAGAGTAAATCTTAAAGCACATGCACCATATTTATTAATTAACAAAACCGGGTCACTGCCGATTCCTTTAGAACGGCTCATTCGCTCACCAGTCTCGGCTAACACGGTTGAATGAATATACACCTGATAAAAAGGCACATCGAACATAAACTCCATTCCCGACATAATCATTCTTGCCACCCATAAGAAGATAATGTCCGGGTCGGTCGAGAGCAGATTGGTTGGATAAAACTGTTTTAAGTCTTCAGTTTTATCTGGCCAACCCATGGTTGAAAATGGCCAGAGTGCGGATGAAAACCAGGTATCAAGCACATCTTCGTCCTGCCGAATATTTTTACTATGACACGCATCACACTCTTTCGGGTCTTCACGAGTTACCATTATTTTATTGCAGTCATCGCAATAGAATGCGGGTATTCGATGTCCCCACCAGAGCTGACGGGAAATACACCAGTCGCGGAGATTATACATCCAATCCAGATAAACTTTGGTCCAGCGTTCGGGTACAAACTGAGTAGTTTTATCTTCGACTTTTTTTATTGCCGGCTCAGCTAATGGTTTGGTTTTTAGAAACCATTGTAAAGAGACCATCGGTTCGGTCAATGTCTCACATCGAACACAGGTGCCGACACGATGATGATAATCTTCAATCTTTTCTAAATATCCCTGGGTTTCTAAATCCTCGATAATCAGTTCTCGTGATTTCTCTCTTGACAATCCCTGATATTTTACCGGTGCTTTGTCAGTAATCTTGGCATCTTCGTCAATCACTTTGACAAATTCCAACTTATGTTTATTACCAATTTCAAAGTCAACCGGGTCATGAGCCGGTGTTACTTTAACTGCGCCAGTCCCAAATTCCATATCAACTGCACTTTCCGCAATAATCGGAATTACTCGACCGACTAATGGCAAGATGACTTTTTTGCCAACCATGTCTTTATACCGCTCGTCATTGGGATTCACCGCAATTGCAGTATCACCAAGCATTGTTTCTGGCCGAGTTGTAGCCACCATAATATATTTTTGTTTATTGTCAGCTAACGGATACTTAATATACCACAGTTTAGTTTCCGCTTCTTTATATTTAACTTCTAAATCAGAGATTGATGTATGGCAGCGCGGACACCAGTTAACAATATAATATGCTTTATAGATTAGCCCTTTTTCATAATACTGGACAAACGCTTCGCGGACCGCTTTGGATAACTGTTCATCCATCGTGAATCGGAGACGGGTCCAGTCACAGGATGCGCCTAAGGTTTTTAACTGGTCAAGAATGATATTAGAATGTTTCTCTTTCCAATTCCAGGCAAGTTTTAAGAACTCTTCACGACCAATATCAAAACGGGTTTTACCTTGTTTTGCCAACTGTTTTTCAATCTGGTTATGAGTCGCGATGCTGGCGTGGTCAGTGCCAGGCAACCATAAAGTTTCAAATCCCTGAAGTTTCTTAAATCGGATAATAATATCTTGTAAAGTACCATTTAAGGCATGACCCATATGCAAGACACCCGTTACATTAGGTGGCGGAATGACAATACAATATCTTGGTTTTTTACTCGTTAAATCGGGTGTAAAGAATTTATTATCCAGCCAGAACTTATACCAGTTTTTTTCGACTGATTTGGGTTCATAACGGGTCGGAAATTCTGTATTTTTTTCGACCTGATTAACAGGATTTTTTGGATTTGATTCTATCATTGTTTTTTATCCTGTAAATCATGTCATAAATTTCTTATTTGTTGCCATATTTTTCATTATAAGGAAATTAAAAGAGGTGTCAACCCCGCACCTATTTCTGAGGTTGTATAAGTCAAACTTTGTAATTTAATAATACTACACTGTGTTTAAGAATAGGTGCGGGGTCAATCAGATAAATATAATAAAGATTATTATTGTAGTTTTAAAAAAGTATTGACGATTTGTCATTCCGCAAATACACTAAAGCATTGATGAGACTTCGATTTCTAATTGTTTGTGAGATTATTTTGTTAGTTGCTTGTAAGTTTCCAAGCAGATATGGTGCGATTGTACAATATCAAAAGGGCATGACTATTCCGAGTTGGAACGAAACCGAATATCTTAATGACAGTCTTTCTATTTCCATTTCTACACTTAAAGACTTAGGAAGTGACTATATTGCAATTACTCCGACCTGGCACCAATTAACGAAAGAAAGTAATCAAATTTATTCAACTTCGATAACACCTTCGGATAGTGCGGTTAAACGAATCATTTTATTAGCCAAGTCAATGGGATATCAAATAATGCTAAAACCGCATCTTGATGTGGAAGACGGTAGTTTCAGAGGGAATATCCAACCATCTAATTTTACAATTTGGTTTCAAGCATATACAAATTTTATAATTCACTATGCAAAAATTGGACAAGAATTAAATGTGGATGTTTTTTGTATCGGTACTGAGCTTAAAAAAATATCCGCCAGACCAGAATGGCAAACAATAATTGATACGACTCGTAAAATTTATACGAGAAGATTAACTTATGCGGCAAATTGGGATGAATACACCAATGTGTGCTTTTGGGGTTATCTGGATTATGTTGGTATCGACGCTTATTTTCCATTAGCGGAAAATCGAGAAGCAACCATCGAAGAATATTTGGAAAATTTCCAGTTGTGGCTAAATCAAATCGATAACTATCAATCACGAATTGAGAAAGATGTTATAATTACGGAAATTGGGTTTAGAAGCATAAAAGGTAGTGGTTATCAACCTTATGACTGGCAATCTTTAGGAATTATGGATGAAAACTCTCAAGCATCGGCTTATGAAACAATCCTTGAAACATTACAAAGAAAAACGTGGTTAGCCGGTATTTATTTTTGGAAATGGGACCCGATTTTAAAAGATGATTCTTTAGGCTATAGTCCATATCATAAAAAAGCTTCCGATGTAATTAAAAGATTCTGGCAATGATTATATTAGCGATAACATTATTATTTAATTCATTCGAATCACCACCCGACATTAACAATAAATATGGTTTTAGTATTAATTGCTCAATTGAAGCGTTAAAGGCAACTCCCCGATATACGATCGAACCGATTGCCGGCGGACAGATATTTCAAAGAACCGAAGCAACATGCTTTTATCAAACTAATTTATTTAAAGAAGTTTATCTGGGAGTGAAATCGGGAGTGGGTGGGATTCTTAATCACACTTATTATTATAGTTATTTTAATGTCGGTTTTTTAGATTCGTACTTTTGGACATCAGTTAATACAGCAAAAACTATAAATGGTTTTCTAATCTTGACAGTACCAAGCGGAAATTGTTTTAAATCGTTAGGAAATGGAGCATACGAAGTGAAGTTCGGCCTGCAAAAGGCGAATATCTATAAAAATTCAAAGATAAGTATTGGTTATGTATGGCGAGGTAAAAATCAAGACCTTGTTAATTATGGTGATGAATTATTCTGCGAGTTTGAAAATCCCAAAATGAATCTTTCATTTAATTTTTGTTTTCCTGATAAAAGCGGACTTTTCGACCTACACGACTCAAAATCCTTTTCTATAAACATACTCATTCCAATAAAGACATTTAAGCCATTAGGCGCGCTCATACCAAAACTATTTTTCGGTCAGACAATTTATGGCAGAGACACGAATATAACAACCGACATCAAAGCCGAGTTTATCGGAACAAATAAGAAATAATAATCATGTAGGGGTGCGACCCCTCATTGAATCATGAAAATTTTCCTTGAAAAGATTTAAACTTATAGTAAGATTTTGGTGGAGTAGCAGATGATAGAAAAAAGACGAGGATGTATGGTAGGAAATTTATGGTATAAATCTAAATTCAGCAAAGGAATTATTATCTGCTTCGTGATGTTTCTTCATTTCAGAATTACGTCTCTATATGCACAATGTATGACATGGATACAAGCAACTGATTCGGCAGGATGGAGTCGAAGAGATGGTCACACATCAGTTGTCTTTGATAATAAAATTTGGGTGCTAGGAGGAGAGGATAGTAATACTGGTAGAAACGATGTTTGGTATTCTATAGATGGTATAAACTGGACACAAGCAACATCATCGGCTGGCTGGTCTGCAAGAATAGGACATACATCAGTTTCCTTTGATAATAAGATGTGGGTGCTGGGGGGAGGGGATCCTTCTGGGCGCAAAAATGATGTTTGGAATTCTACGTATGGTATGAATTGGTTTTGTGCGACTCCCGCAGCTGGGTGGTCGCAGAGGACAGGGCACAAGTCAGTTGTCTTTGATAACAAAATTTGGGTATTGGGGGGATATGATGAGAATTACAGAAATGATGTTTGGTATTCTACTGATGGTATAAACTGGACACAAGCAACAGCATCAGCTGGTTGGTCTGCAAGGTATAGCCATACATCAGTTGTGTTCGATAATAAGATGTGGGTGATCGGTGGGGGCGATTATAATGAATTGAAGAATGATGTCTGGTATTCTTCTGATGGGGTGAACTGGTTTTGTGCTACTTCTTCAGCAGAATGGCAATCTAGAGTTGGACAAACATCTGTTGTTTTTAATAATAAGATGTGGGCACTTGGTGGTTATGTCGGGAATGGTATTTCGGAAAATGATGTTTGGTTTTCAACTGGGCTTAATGATATTGAAGAGAGAAGTTCTTGTGAGATTGAGAGTTTTGTAATAAAATCAGTGCACCCCAATCCTTTCAGTAGGGATATTTTGATAGCCTATAAGTTACCAGGAACTACCGCAGTGAAACTGAGCATCTATGATTGTGTCGGAAATGAGGTTAAAGTTTTAACAAATGAAATGCAGGAAGCTGGTTTATATGATGTAAAATGGAACGGAAGAGGTGCCTCAAAGCAAACTCTTCCTATTGGGATATATTTTGTGCATCTATCAGTAAATGGTTTTTCAAAGATAAAGAAAATAATCTTAATTCGCTAAAGATTATCAATATAGCCATATGACAAATAACAAACAAAGCAGGAGCCAAGACGAATAATAAAGGGACGGTTCTCTTTTCAACCACATTATTGAAAGCCAGTTTCAATTACTAAGATTTTAAGCCATAACCTTGTTATTTGTCGGGGTGCGACCCCTCAAAAGTTTACTTAAAAGTCAACTTATTTTTAAGCGAAAATCTCATCTAACCAACTAATATCTAACAACTAACATCTAAAAACTGTTAAATAGGGGGTATTGTATGTACAAAATTCAGTTCTAAAGTATGTAAGACTTTCATTTCGGGTTTGAATTAGGATTTTAGCTGAGTTTAAAATTCAGCATATTTTTATCAATATACAAGACGGTAAAATTGCTCATCTAATTAATAATCTTGCAGGAATTATATCATAGATGATATGAGGGAGTATTTCAGAGGAGTAATCTCAGTATCTTTCACACCATAAACCAAAGCATAAACCAGTCCATTCGGAAAAAAACAAAGAAAGTTAACCACCCGTCTATCGTCTAAAGTATGGTTGACAAAGCGGTTTTTAGAAATTATAATTATTGTTAATATGAAAAAATATGTGTTTTTAATAATTTGTCTGGCATTGATTTCATTTGTTTTTGCTAAACCACCTAATAAAAAAGAAAGCATTATCCGTATTGAAGTTCCTTATCACGACATAGTCTATCAATTACAGGATAGATTTCATCTATCGGTTATTGATGCACAAGATTACCATATTGATGCTTATGCCGATGCCAAAATGATTAACAGACTTAAGAATGCTGGTTATAAAATAACGGTTTTAGTTGATGACTATACGAAAGTAAATGAGAAATTACCACAAGCAATACACACCTACCAACAGGTATGTAGCACAATGGTTGCGTTGAGTCAACAATATCCATCAATTACAAAATTGGAAACCCTTGGTTTTTCAATTCTGAACCGAGCAATTCTAATAATGAAAGTTACCGACAATCCGTTAGTCGAAGAAAATGAACCGGAAGTCCGATTAGTCGGAGCGCATCATGGGAATGAGAAAATTTCCACAGAGATAACATTATCATTTCTAAAATATCTTCTCGAAAATTTTAGTTTTCCCCAAATTACTCATTTAGTTAACAACACAGAAATTTGGATTTGCCCGATTCTTAATGTTGACGGACACGTTGCTAATGTTAGATATAATAATGCAGGTGTTGATATAAATCGTGATTATGGTTATATGTGGCAAGCGGGTGAAGGAAGTCCAGGACCATGGTCGCAACCGGAACCACGGTTGATTTTAAAGCATTCCCAGAATAATCAGATTGTAATGGAATATGAATATCACTCCACCGCGGCTTATGTCAATTATTTATGGGACCATCATCCGCAAGACCCGCCGGATAGCACATATTTTGCTCAGATTTCTCAAGAGTATGCTGATTCCACTTACGGGTCATCAACCACCCGCTTAAATAAAATTAATGGTTATGACTGGTATTATGTGCGCGGCTCGGCGCAAGATGCATTATTTGGTGTATGGGGCGGTATCGGAACAACAATTGAAACGTCATATCCGACCGTCCAAGCAAAAGTCGATAGCATCTGCATTGCCAACCGACGAGCACTCTTAGCGATGATTACTCGCGCGAGTTGGGGAATTTCAGGTATTGTTCAAGATTCATTAACATCACAGCCTTTATTTGCGATGATTCAGTTTACCTTACCGAAACGCTGGACCGTTTATACCGATAATGCCGTCGGCGATTTTCATAAAATGGTTGCCCCGGGTAATTATACATTTATCGTATCAGCTAATGGTTATCAATCTAAAGCTTTTAATGTTACGGTCACAGTTAATGGTGTTGTTGATGTAGATGTCGAACTTGCGCCGGATACAAATAACAATTATGCGGTTCAGAAATTAATCTGGGTGCGTCGCGACCGACCCGATATGGCTTACGTAACAACGACGATGGACGGATTAGGGACACCTGATTTGGTATATTATTCATTAGGTCCAGGCGGAACGATTGTTTTGGAAGCTGACCCGCCGATTAAGAATTTTACCGGAAACGACTTTACGGTAGTCGAAGGAGACTTTACTGCGGAAAATTATTCAGTATCGGTCTCGAATGATTGGCGAGGTGCTTGGTTTTCATGTGGTAGTGGTTCAGGAACAACTCAATTTGACTTAGCTACTGCCAGCATGGATAGTGCCAAGTATATCAGAATAATTGATGCGGGTGGTTCTTCAACTTCTGACCCTTATGCCGGTTTTGATTTAGACGGGATTTGGTACCGACAACAACAAGCATGTATCTGCGAAGATTTTTCAAGTCCACAGGCACAATTAAAAGTATTCAGCATCCATCCGAACCCGGCACAGACATTCGTAAATATTAAATATCACATAGTAAACACTAAAAATCAAACACTAAAAATATTCGATATTCAAGGCAAAGTTATAAAAGAAATTGAACTTATGCCTAATACACAAAACGTAGTCTGGGATACCAGAGGTAATTTGGGTAGTTTGGTGCCGTCCGGTATCTATTTCTGCGTTATCAATACTTCAAGCGGTTCATTTAAACAAAAGATTTTAATTAATCGCTAAAGGAGGCGATATATGTATATTAAAAACCCAAAATCAAAAATCAAATATGGCTATATGTTATTAGCTATATGCACTGCACTTTTTATAGTCGGTTGCGGCGGCAAACAAACTCCGAAACCGACAGCAACCCCGCTAAAACCAGAGTCGATACAACCACCGGTTCAAAAAACAGCTGAAACTACTGCGGTTACTAAGAAAACCGAAGGAGAAGAAATGAAAACTGGAAAATATCTAATAATCTCAGTTAAATCCGGGGGAAAAGCGATGGGTAAAATCAAAATCGAACTTTATCCCAAAGATGCGCCAAAGACGGTTGCCAATATTATCAAACTCACTAATCAAGGATTTTTTAATGGTCTGACTTTTCATCGAATCATATCCGGATTTATGATTCAGGGTGGTGACCCGAAAGGTGATGGCACCGGTGGACCAGATTATACAATACCGGCTGAATTTAGTCCCAAGCTAACTCATATCCGTGGTGCAGTTGCTATGGCTCGTACAGATAACCCAACTAAAGCATCTAGCAGTTGTCAATTCTATATCTGTCATGGAGAGCCGCATCATCTTGACGGTAATTATACAATTTTTGGTCAAGTTGTCGAAGGGATGAATGTTGTTGATGCAATTGCTTCGGTTGCAACTAACCCTAATAACAATCGACCGATTATACCAGTGGTGATGTCAAAAGTGACATTAGAATAAAAGATAATCACTAAAACAGCCGAGTGGAGTTATTCATTTCACTCGGCTTTTATTTTTACTATAATATTCTAATCCAACAAAATATTTTCTTCCTAAAGCAAATCGAGCGGGCAGGATTTCGAATCGTACATCAAAAACATTTTCAATCCCAACAAAAAACCTAAACGATTTCCAATTAAATCCAATCGCGGAAGAAAGTATCAGAAAATCTTTTAGTGTTTGATTATACCATGCGCGGTTCCCGGATAAGAAAACATCTTCGACAAAATCGAATCTACCCCAATTTATTATTATTGAATCAGAAATAGTATATTGTGGAATTAAATTTATTACATCGGGAGTATAATTAAGATAAAAATTATTCTTCAAAAAGTGCCAGGTATTTTCTACATTAAAATTAAAGGTTGTATAGAGACCTTCAATTAATTGAGGAATTATCCAGCTATCCCTTGGTGAATATCCGATATAGGAGCGATACCGCTGGTAATTAGCCGAGACTTGTAAATCTCGCCAAGATGCCTTAAAACCGACTTGCCAAGCGCAAATCGGATAACCGATGTTATCAGAAACAAGCAATGGGAATACGTTATTATATAAAGTATCAAAATAAAATGGTTTCGTAGAATTGTGAGTAAAATTTAAAAAGGTCTTAACCTCATTTATTAAAATTCCAACGGTGGCTTTTGATTCGATTTGTTTCTTTTCAATATTGTAACCTATCCCAGGTTGGATATAAAAATTATCACCCAATGTAATTAAGTCAGCCAATGTAACTGCTGCGGTTGTCCAGTATTTATTATTAACCTGACGGGGAGATTGCGTTAATATCATTGTCTTTCCGTCAATTATTCCTAATGGACTTGGTAGATTAAAGTTCCAATTGGATTGGGCAGCCAGGAAAACGTTGCTTTCGTAATCAATATATTTAGTGCCACGAAGTTGGTTATTGACCGTAAGCGTTCCGTTTGAGATAAACCAAATTGGGTTGTAAGACAAAGTAAGTTGTTCATAATATCTTTGGTTACGTTTTTTCCAGAATGCCTGTATATCGAATTCATGCCAAAAGCTTTTACTCAGCCAACCAAAGTTGATTTTGCCATTACCGTAAAGATAATTACTGTAATCGTAATTTTTTGTGCCTTCAATCGTAGCATTTAATAAACATTGCTTTTTTATCGGCTGCAAGAAGAATAATCTGCCAGTAAAAATATTTCCACCAAAGAGATTTAGATACAAAGTATCAATTCGAAATGGTTTTATTAAAGTATCTGAGTATTGGAGCTCAATCTTTTTTAAGCTATCAATTGGTAATGGCGGGAGCGTTTGGGCTCGAAAACAAATTGTGGTAAAGATTACTAATATAAAGCAAATTACCTTAAACATTATTCTTAATTTTCTTTATCGATTTTACAAGGGGTGGCTTAAGGATACCTTTTTCGGTTATTATACCCGTAATCAGTTTTGACGGAGTTATATCAAATGCCGGATTATAAACATTGGCGTGCTTCAGCGTGATAAGTTGGTTTTTAATATACCGTACTTCATCTTTATTTCGCTCTTCGATTGTAATCTCTTTGCCCGTTCGTTTTGTCAAATCAAAACTTGATGATGGGGCGACGATATAAAAGGGAACGTTAAAATAATTTGCCGTGATTGCTAAAGTAAAAGTGCCAATTTTATTTGCCGTGTCACCATTAAGAGCAATGCGGTCGGCTCCGGCTAATACAATATCGACTTCATGCATTACAGTTCCCATCATATTGTCGGTGATTAAAGTATAAGGTATCTTTAGTTTTTCTAATTCGAATGTTGTCAATCTCGCTCCTTGTAGCAACGGTCTTGTCTCTAATACATAAACCTTAATATTTTTTCCTTGTCGGTGAGCAGTATAAATTACACCCAAAGCAGTTCCGATGCCAGGCGCAGCGAGTCGCCCAGTATTACAGATAGTCATAATCGTCATATTGTTATTAATGAGCCGAGAACCGATTTTGCCAATTTGATAAGAATTTTCTTGTTCTTCTTTCAAAATCTTTTTCGCTTCATTTATCAATAGATCGCTTAATTTCTTATTACTAATCTTAGGGTTATTAATAATTTTAATCATCCGAGTAATTGAGCGGCGTAAGTTGACAGCAGTGGGACGTGCCTCGCCTAACTTAACCGCAGCTTGGTAAAGATGTTTTCTTTGGTTTAAAACTCGTTTGGTTGATTCTAATGCTACCCCATAAGCGGCGGCGACTCCAATTAAAGGTGCCCCACGGACTTTAAGTTGCCTTATTGCTTTAAATACATCTTGGTAATTTTTTAGTTTCTGATATATAATTTTATTAGGTAAGACGGTCTGGTCCAAAATCGATAAACTATCACCTAAAAATTTTATCGTGTAAAAATTCTTTTTGGATGCCAACATAACAATCTCTATTAAAATAAAAAGGAAAGGTACAGTCAAGAGTTTTGTTTATCTTTACTGTGCCTTCCCTGATTTTATGATTATTAATTACTTAACTAAATTTTTGAACTCCTTGCCAGCTCGGAATACCGCTTTTTTCTTGGCAGGGATATTGATTTTTGCACCGGTTGCAGGGTTTCGACCAATCCTTGCCTTAGATTTACGTACCAAGAATGTTCCAAAGCCTGGAATTGCTACCTTATCGCCTTTCTTTAATGACATCATAATCGTATCAATTAATGTATTAAGAGCGGTCTCGGCAGTTTTCTTGGGAAGTTCAGTCCCTTTAGCTAATTTTTCGATTAATCCGTGTTTTGTAACTTTACCCATATTGTGTTCACCTCCTTTCAATGAGATTTTTCGTGTACAACAGATAGATGTACTCTTTTCCATTGTAATAAATATAGATAAAATAAGATTTCTGTCAATAGTTAAGTTAATTTATAAGTTTGTTGTAGCTAACAGTTTGGGCGAGAACTTGATTGCGCTTGACGAAAATTATTAATAGAAGTATTATATAAGTTATGAAAAACATAAAAAGCTTTGACAGAATTTATTTTTTACCATTAATTATTTTTGTATATTTTACAACTCTGTTTGCGACATCTGAGTTAAAACAACCATTTGTTGATTTTCCTTTATATGAAACTGAACTTAATAATGGATTACGGGTATTAATTTACGTTGACAGTGCAACACCGATTGTATCAACTCAGCTCTGGTATGATGTCGGAGGTATATATGACACGCCGTATAAATCGGGTGTGTCGCATCTCCTGGAACATATGGACGGTACAAAACATTATAAGAATCGTGAGATTTCAGCAGCAGTTGATGCTTTAGGCGGTGAAGATAATGCATTTACATCCAGTCTTTATGTTTGCTATTATGTTGATTTATCAAAGGATTTATACGAGACTGCTTTGAAATTCGGAGCAGAACGGATGGTAAATCTTGAAATATCGGAAAATAAATTTCAATCAGAACGAGCGGTGGTGATGGAAGAGCGTCGACTTGGTGAAAATCAACCTTATGATGTACTTTGGGAACAATTTAGTTTACTTGCTTACAAACTACATCCGTATCGTAATCCGATTCTGGGTTGGATGGAAGACCTGCAAAGAATTGAACCGAAAGATTTACTCAATCATTATCACACATACTATCAACCGTCAAATGCGATTTGTGTCTTGGCTGGTGCAGTTGAGCCGAATGATGCGTTAAAAAAGATTGAGAGATATTTCGGGAAGATTAAATCAAAACCAGTTACCCACCCCGTATTTGTTGAGCCAGAACAACAAGGTGAACAACAGATGACAATCTACCGGAAAGTTTCAACGCCAGCATTTGTTTTTGGTTATCATACAACCGATGTTTTTTCGCCGGATTTTTGCGCGCTGGAAGTACTGGAAGCTTTGTTATCGTCGGGCAAGGATTCTCGGTTATACAAAAAAATCGTATATGAAAAGCAGTACGCATTACGAGTAGCCGCAGGCAATGACTTAGAACGCGATGCCGGATTATTCTATTTCTATGCTATGCCTAAAAAAGCAAGTCTGGTTGATTCAGTGAAAAAACTGATTTATGACGAGCTGGCAAAAATCCAATCAACCGGTAAGGATTCGATTACCAACGAAGAAATGGAACGGGTTAAAAACAATGTTGTTGCGAATGAAATTTACAGTAAAGACCGCAGTCACGGAATGGGTATGCGAATCGGACGGCAGTCGATTACGACCGGCAACTTAGCCGATATGATTGAGTATCCTAATCGAATTCAAAGTGTGACAAAAGACGATATTCGCAAGGTGATTGGTAAATATTTCGTTCCGAAAAACAGAACGGTTGTGACATTGTTGCCGGAGGAAAATAAAAAATGAAAAATAAAATATCAAAAACACAAATGCAAAAACCTAAAAATACATTTGCCAAGAACAGAGTTTTTAAGTATTTAATATGTGTTTTTTATTTTTGGTTTTTAATTTTTAATATTGCGTCAGCATTACCAATAAGTCGTGATTCACTTGATTTTGGTTTAAAAGTCTTAACTTACCAGACCGACCGATTACCATTGATTGAGATGCGATGGGTTACATACGCAGGTAGTGCTTATGACCCGATTGGCAAAGAAGGGCTTGCCAATATTACTAATAAATTATTGACTCGCGGTACAAAGACGCGCTCAGCACTAAAAATCACCGCAGAAATTGAATTTGTTGGTGCTTCTTTATCTGATGCAACCGGATACGATTACAGTACAATCCATATGAGATTTCTAAAAAAGGATTTTGATTTGGCTCTAAATGTTCTTTCTGATATCTTATTGAATCCCGAGTTTTCCGAAAGCGAACTTTCACGGCTAAAAATGCAGACAATTGGTGACATTAGACAGAGTTATGATTATCCTGATGATGTTGGTTGGAAAAAGTATACGGAACTGATATTTAATAATCATCCGTATAGTCATTCCCCATCTGGCGATACGCTTTCGGTTTCTAAAATAACCCGTAAAGACATTGTCAAGTTCTATAATAAGTATTTTACAGTTGATAACGGATTCTTAGTTGTCGCGGGGGATTTCGATAAACAAGAACTATTAAATAAGATTGAAACAAAATTGTCATCAATGCGAAGAGGAAAACCTGATATCCAAATCTCACAAATTGCTTCTGCTCCGTACAGTGATAAACCGAAAGGTTATATCATTAATCAACCAGACTTAAACCAGTCATACATCTTTATTGGTCATACCGGGGTTGCTGAGACTTCAGCCGATTATTTTCCAACTCGGGTAATGAACTTTATCTTGGGTGGTTCGGCATTAACCTCAAGAATTGGTAACGGTGTCAGAGAATCCGAAGGATTAGCTTATGATGCCCGCTCCGGATTTTACCGATGGTTGTATGGCGGCACATTTGTTGCGACAACCCAAACCTCTGACCCAAACAAGGCGATTAATATTATTCTGAATGAAATCAAAAAGATGACTGAAACCGGCGCGACTCAAAAAGAACTAAAAGACGCCAAGACATTTTATATCGGTAATTTCCCATTCAATTATGATGCAACCCGAGAGAAAGTTGACCTTCTGCAAAATATCGAGATTTATCATAAAGGACTTGATTACCCCGAGAAATTTAATGGTTATATCGAAAAGTTGACTGTTAATGATATTAACCAAGCCGCGAAAAAGTATTTGTTTCCTAATAATTACTTATTAGTGATTGTTACTAATGTTGCTAAGGATTCATTACAAGTCCAATGGATTGAGTGGATGAATTAGATTATGTAACCCTCACCAAAAATTGGTGCATGTGTAACAGTAAAGTTTTAGATTAAAACAAAAACCTCTAACGAAAAAATATTTATATTTGGGAAGCAGACATGGGGCGTGCCACCGGCTAGCGTATTCCTAACCCATTCCTGACCGATTGTTAGGACATTCTTACCATATATGCGACTTATCAGGTCGCCCAGAGGCTAGGTTATATATATTGAAATTAAGAGTGATATTTATTCTGTTTATGTATTTATACTGGTAGGTTTGCTTTAGTAAATTTTGTCCCGACATAAAGGAAGAGTATCGGGCATTGATATGGTTTTTATCATTAAGCATGATAGAAATTTAATGAGAGAATTAGTTAAGTATTAATTTGAATAAAAGGGAAATACGAAGTTACGAAACTCGAAACAAATTCTAACCGCACGATTACACAAGCCTGTCCTGGCGACAGGCCAGGAATTAACACAAGAATTTCTTATCTTTCATCTCGTGGTTTCATTTCTTGTTTCGGAATCAGGATTTTTTCTTTGGGTATGGTTTGTAATATTTCCGACCTTTCAACGATGGCGGGAAATGTTCCTGGTCTATTTTGGCATCGGGAAAGTCGTGAGCGTATTTATATCCTTTACCATAATTAAACTGCTTCATTAAAGTTGTGACCGGATTTCTTAAATGCAGAGGTACAGGTTCGGTTTGTGATTCCAAAGCATCTTTTTTTGCCATCTCATAAGCTTTATAAATTGAGTTACTTTTCGGTGCCATCGCTAAAAAGACTACTGCTTGTGCTAATGCTAAATCGCCTTCAGGTCTGCCAATAAAATCGACCGCTTCTTTTGCGGCATTGGCAACGACTAAGGCCAGATTATTCGCATCGCCAATATCCTCAACCGCAAAGCGAACTAATCTGCGGGCAATATAGAGATGGTCTTCACCGGCTTCAAGCATTCTTGCCAGCCAGTATAACGAAGCATCCGGGTCAGAATCTCGCAAACATTTATGAAGCGCCGAGATTAAATTGTAATGTTCTTCACCGCCCTTATCATATAAAAGTATTTTTCTTGATGCGATATGCTCAATTGTTAATTCAGTAATTTTTCTCGAATTGTTTTTATCCGGTTCGGTTGCCTGGACGGCTAAATCTAAAGTAGTGAGTGCAACACGGGCATCGCCTTGAGAAATATTTACGATATAATCTAAGATTTTTTCAGAAACAATCGGATTAAATTCTTTTAAACCTTCGGGATGATTCATTGCCCGTTTTAAAATAGTTTTAATATTATCGGGTGATAATTGATGTAAAATATAAACCCGGCAACGCGAGAGCAGGGGTCCGATTACTTCAAACGAAGGATTTTCGGTAGTCGCACCGATCAGAATTATTTTTCCGGATTCAACATGAGGCAGAAACGCATCCTGCTGTGCTTTATTGAACCGATGAATCTCGTCAACAAAAAGAACAGTTGCCTTATTATAAAATTGGCGATTGGTTTCAGCTTCTTTGATTACTCGCCGAATATCCGCAACACCTGAGGTGACGGCACTGAATTGTACAAAAAGAGCTTTGGTATAATGGGCAATGATTCGCGCTAGAGTAGTCTTACCCGAACCAGGCGGACCCCAGAAAATCATTGAGTGCAGTTCGCCTTTTTCAATCATCTTGCGGAGTGGTTTATCTTTTCCCAATAGATGTTCTTGTCCAACAATTTCGGTTAAATCAGTCGGTCGTAATCGTTCCGCAAGTGGAGCCGATAGGTTTTTATCCTCATTAGATATCAGCATCTTTTTATTATAGATTGATAATATTTAAAATCAAGAGAAATCCTTGACAAATTCAGTATTCAATTTATGATATTTTATACATGACGAAGAAAACAATCATATTAATATTTTTGATTTTATCATTAAGTAGTATATTTGCGGAAGAGGTTCACCCCGCCCATCCTAAAACTAATTACGCAACAGGATCAGACAGGAATAGTCAACAATTGATGGGCGGGGCAGAGTATTTAATAATTACGGCGGATAGATTTTACGAAGCAGTTCAGCCATTAGCAGAATGGAAATACAAAAAGGGAATATCAACCCGAGTTGTTAAGTTGTCTGAGGTTGGAGGCAACAATCCGGAATTGATTAAGGCTTATATTATAAATGCCCATAATAATTGGAAGACAAAGTTAGAATATGTGCTTTTAGTTGGTGACATAAATTTTATTCATCCATACAACCATCCATCCTGCGGGCAGACCGATAATCCTTATGCCGATGTTAGCGGTGATGCAGAATTGGAGCTTAGCATCGGACGATTACCTTGTCGCAATATTTCACAACTCCGTTCGATGATAAGTAAGATATTTTCTTATGAGCGAGTGCCTTATTTAGCGGATACATTATGGTTCAGGAAAGCGACTACGATTCGACAAGACCCCGGTCCGTATCATAATGCGGGAGCACAATTTGTTCGCTCGATAATTTTAAATAATAGCTCTTATCAATCAGTTGATAGTTTTGTTGCACCAAAGCACAACGCATTAGATGTAAGAGATTCACTGGTTCGAGGACGAAGTTATGTTCTATATCTGGGACATGGTGGAGGTTCACATTGGCTTGAACCGTTCAATGTATTTCCATCAGTAAGAAACGGTAAGAAGTTTCCGATAATATTTTCTTGGTCTTGTCAAACCGTTCTCCGAGAGGGTTATTTAGGGCAAAGGTGGTTAAAATCAGGAACCGTAAGAAATCCTTACGGCGCAGTAGCTTTTATCGGTACGACGACTTCTGGTTTATATGCACCCTATCGCAATTTTGTGGCAAGAAATTTCTTCCGAGCGATTTTCGAACACCGAGTGGAAAATATTGGCAAAGCACTTAAGGAAGGATTAGATAGCCTCTGGGCTTATTCACCAGATTCGTTCGGCAGAACATTATATCCAGAATGGAATTTATTAGGTGACCCAGAACTGAATCTATGGACAACCGTGCCAAAACCAATGTGGGTCACTCATCACAAGATAATTTTAACCGGTCCGCAATCTTTTTTAGTAAATGTGATGACTCAAGATTCGACGCCAATGAAAAATGCTTTGGTTTGTATAATGACACCCAATGATTCTAATTTCTATTATACTGGATGGACCGACAATTTAGGGAAAACAAGTTTTGAGATTAATCCAGATGTTCAAGACAGTATCAGTATTACCGTAACCGCACAAAATTTTATTCCATACGAAGGCAGTTGTACCGTATCCCCAGTCTCACTTACCCCGTTAGATATAGTGACGAAACAACCTCTGTCAGATATAACGATGGAGAATTATCTAACGGGGCAAGCACCAACACGAAGTGCCATAAGCGATGTCTTTTGTGTTTCTCAAAGCACAACAAAGTCACATTTGACAATCCGTTTACCTTCGATGACTGGTTATAAAACACTAAAAATCTTCGATGCTTCAGGTAATTTAATAAAAGTTGAGGAATTAGGAAGTTTAAATGCTAAAGAGCTTCAAATATCACTTAATGGAATAAATCCGGGAGTATATTTTGTTAGTTTAGAGACGGAAATAAACAAGGAAACTAAAAAAATTATCTTGCTCAAATAGAAAACCACAGACATACAGATAAAAGAAATACGCCACAGAGACGCAGAGCACACAGAGTTTTCTTTCCTCCGTGAACTCGGTACCTCTGTGGCAATTAGATTTATTCAGGAATTGTATCAGTTGTTCTTTTGATAATGTAGGGAAGTCCCCACGCACGAGAGCAGTAAGTAGCGGTCGAATCACCATAGAGTGTCTGCCAGCCAATTATGTCAAATGCCGAGTGGCGAACCACCGGTGGTGTTACGGCTTCTTCTGGAACAATCCAAGTCCGCGTAAAAGTGTTCGTGCCGGTTTTAGAGAATGGCCGTCGAATACGAATTCCGCCAATGCCACGATGTAAAAATGCCCAAGCTGAATCACCAGCAACAGATATCGTAACGGTCACTTGAATCGTATCATTTGGTAAAAAAGTTGGCAACGATTCTTTTGTTATGAATTTAGCTGGGTCGGTCAATCGGAAGACATAACTTCGGTTGGGTACTTCGGCTTTGATTTCATTAATTGTAATTGGGGCATAGCCATTTACCGTATTCATATTACAAACAGTGATTGCAACAATCCGCCACCCATTCGCGCTTTTATAAAGTTTTACCTGCCTACGCGTGCTATCCGAGATTGTCCGCTTATAAATTCGAGTTGTATCAGTAAGATTTTTAACAAAAAAACCATAATTGGGCGGAGTACCGGTAAGTAATGCGGTAATCGTAGCGACCGCCGAATCACCGTTGACGATGACATCAATATGCCGAGTAACCGGTCGTTCAATTCTTCGAACCCATCTTACCCAAGAGAGTATACTATCTGGATACTTTTCTTGGCTCGGGGTTGATGATGAATCATCAGTTACTGCAGTTGTCGATTCTTGAGTGTAGTGAGAGTCATCCAAAAGTTGTTTGATGAGCGTAACATCGTCGTCATTTTTGTTGCATCCAATTAATATAAATATGAATGCGAGTATTAGGACTGGAACTAAACGTTTTAGCATCTTTCCTTTCTTAACCACAGATTACACAGATTTCCACAGATTCTTTTCTTTTGTCGGTAATCAGTCTAATCCGTTCAATCCGTGGTT